>Ga0302215_10000733_pt1 | contig 24088 bp, 14 predicted proteins | sample II_Fen_N3_1_FD_194580 | JGI IMG/M metagenome (GOLD analysis project Ga0302215, IMG submission 194580) | Peat permafrost microbial communities from Stordalen Mire near Abisko, Sweden - II_Fen_N3_1 | ecosystem: Environmental > Terrestrial > Soil > Wetlands > Permafrost | place: Sweden: Abisko... | reverse complement strand
GCCCCTTGCAGAATCAAAAAAACGCCGTATATTTGCACCCGCTAAGCCGAAAGGTACCATAGCTCAGTTGGTAGAGCAAAGGACTGAAAATCCTTGTGTCCCCGGTTCGATTCCTGGTGGTACCACGTTAACAAAGCACTTAAACTCAAAAGTTTAAGTGCTTTTTCTTTTTCCACAACTTCCACCAAACGCTGCCAGACTTCCATTCTTCAAAATAATATTTGAGAAATAACAACTAAAACAGAGTACATTTTTGTAAAAATATCAAATTTATTGATATTTTTGTATCGCTATTACGCGACACAAAAATTCCACTTTTGCAGAAATGAAAAAACTCAATATTTTTCAACCATTATATAGTTTTTACCGAGATGGTTTCCGGAATATGACTGTTGGTAAAACACTGTGGCTACTCGTAATTATAAAATTATTTATTATGTTTGCCATATTGAAAGTTTTTTTCTTCCCCAATTATTTAAAAAGCAATTTCGATAACGAAGAAAGCAGAGCAAACCACGTTCGGCAGGAATTAATAGAAAAGTCAAAGAAATAAATTCACTCTATAATAATTAAATACTTGAAAAAATTATGAATTTAATGGATGCATCATTAGTGGATTGGTCGCGGGCTCAATTTGCCATGACCTCAATGTACCACTGGCTTTTTGTGCCACTTACACTGGGCTTAGGCGTAATCATGTCAATCATGGAAACGCTTTATGTAAAAACGGGAAAAGAAGAATGGAAAACAGCTGCAAAGTTTTGGATGACACTTTTTGGAGTAAACTTCGCCATTGGAGTTGCTACCGGAATTATTCTGGAATTTGAGTTTGGTACCAACTGGTCGAACTACAGCTGGTTTGTTGGTGACATTTTCGGCGCACCTCTTGCTATTGAGGCTATTTTAGCCTTTTTCATGGAAGCAACCTTTATTTCCATCATGTTCTTTGGCTGGAAAAAAGTGAGCAAAAAGTTCCACCTCGCTTCTACCTGGCTTACAGTTACCGGTGCCACTATTTCAGCCTTGTGGATTTTGGTAGCTAATGCATGGATGCAATATCCAGTTGGGATGGAGTTTAACCCAGACACAGTACGCAATGAGATGATTGATTTTTGGAGCATTCTGCTTTCCCCGGTTGCATTAAACAAATTCTTTCACACAGTTCTTTCAGCATGGGTTTTAAGCGGGTTGTTCGTAACTGGAGTGAGTGCCTGGTTCCTTCTAAAAAAACGTAACATTGATTTTGCACTTCGGAGTATGAAAGTCGGTGCTATTTTCGGTTTAATAGCTACGCTTTTGGTTGCAATCACCGGCGATGGCTCGGCTTATAATGTAAGTCAACGCCAACCCATGAAACTTGCAGCCATGGAAGGCCTTTACGAAGGAAAAACCGGTGCAGGACTTATTGCATTTGGAGTTCTTAACACAGAAAAGAAAGCCTACAACGATGGGGTTGATCCATTCAAGTTTAAATTTGAAATTCCAAGCATGCTATCTTTATTGGCCTACAGAGATATCAATGCATTTGTACCAGGTGTAAAAGACATTATTGATGGTGGCTACAAAACAAAAAATGGCGTTGCGCTGTCGTTTACCGAAAAACAAACCCGCGGAAAAGCAGCCATTCAGAGCTTAGCCGACTACCAAAAATCAGTTACAGCCAAAGATACGGCCGCATCGGCAATACATAAAGCAAAATTGAAGGACAATTATGCTTATTTTGGCTACGGTTATATTCAAAATGCCAAGGACCTGATTCCTAGCACACCAACCGTATTTTACTCATTCCACATTATGGTAATTTTAGGAATGTTTTTCATTGTATTATTTGCAGTTCTTCTGTTCTACATTAATGGAGGCAAAATTGAAAACACAAAGTGGCTGCTTTGGATTAGCTTCCTGAGTATACCACTCGGATATATTGCCGGTGAATTAGGTTGGGCAGTTGCAGAAGTTGGCCGTCAGCCCTGGGCAATTCAGGATGTGCTACCACTGAATGCAGCAGTTTCAAATATCTCAACCTATTCGGTAAAAATCACGTTCTTCCTGTTCCTTATTCTATTCACAGCTCTTTTGGTGGCTGAGATACGAATTATGTTGAAACAAATTCAAAAAGGACCTGAAGGTCATTAATTTTCAATGCAATTGCTTTTTAAATTTAAACATTAAAAAATAACATTATGATAACATATTCATTCTTGCAACATTACTGGTGGTTTTTAATTTCACTGCTGGGTGGCATTCTGGCATTTCTGCTATTTGTTCAGGGAGGTCAAACCCTGCTGTTCTCATTATCAAAAACCGAAGATGAAAAACGCCTATTGGTAAATGCACTAGGGCGCAAATGGGAATTTACATTTACCACTTTGGTAACTTTTGGCGGTGCATTTTTTGCGTCATTCCCGCTATTTTATTCTACCAGTTTTGGTGGTGCCTATTGGGTTTGGATGGCTATTCTGTTCTGCTTTATCATTCAGGCGGTTTCGTACGAATTTCAGACCAAACCGGGAAATGTGTTTGGTGCCACTACGTACCGCGCTTTCCTTTTTGCAAACGGACTATTGGGAACATTCCTAATTGGAGCTGCCATAGCTACTTTTTTTACTGGTTCCGATTTTATTGTAAACAAAGCCAATATCACACAGCAATTAGCTCCGGTCATTAGCTCTTGGGGCAACGAATGGCATGGACTTGATGCACTTTTCACTGTGCGCAACTGGACATTGGGTATTGCCGTTTTCTTTTTGGCCCGATCATTGGCTTTATTGTTTTTTGTCAATCGCTTAAACAACGAAGTACTGGAAGCCCGTTCACGTAAATTTTTATGGTACAATGCCATTCCATTTGTAGTTTTCTTCCTTATTTTCGTTATCTGGACATTGTTTTCTGACGGTTTTGCTGTTGATCCTACCACAGGAGTTGTATCAATGGAGAAATACAAATACTTCACAAATTTCATTGAAATGCCTATCGTATTAGTATTATTCCTATTAGGCGTAGTAGCAGTTTTAGTGGGAGTTATTGGCACATGGATTTCGCCAAAATTCAAAAAAGGAATTTGGTTTGCCGGTGTAGGGACTGTTGTTACAGTTTGTAGTTTATTACTAACTGCCGGTTACAACAATACTGCCTATTACCCTGCCACGCCAAACCTGCAAAGCTCATTGACCATATCAAACTCATCGTCAAGTTTCTTTACATTAAATGCGATGTCTTTGGTATCATTATTTATTCCGGTAGTACTGGTATATATTTTCATTGCATGGCGCTCAATGGAGAAAAACCGCATTGACATTGAAGATGTCAATGGCGATGACCACGCCTATTGAGTTAAAAGTTGACAGTTATAAAATAAAACAGGCTTTCCAGATTTGGAAAGCCTCGTTTTATTTAGAAGTGAAACCCCGGATTATTTAATTCCCAATTTCTTCAAAATTTCTTTTGGAATAGCATTTTTATGAACCATTATATCAATGGTTTTATGCATTACAAACGATTCACTTGCATACCAAATGCCTTTGTATTTTGACTCGGTTCCCCAAGAGTTTTTTACTAAGTAGTATTTAGTTCCATTTTGATCTTTAGCAGTTCCAAAAATCACCATCCCGTGATCGTCGGTTGTTTGATAATTGTCAAAGCCAGCCTGACGAATCTCAGGAGTCACCTTTATTTCAGGTTGTGGTTTCTTTACTTTATAGATTGAATCTTCCATTTCTTTTTGAGAAATATTCAACCATCTGGCCTGATCGGTTCCGGGAAGATTCGCTTTTTTAATTTCAGGATTTACAGCAATACCGTTGCGTGTAAAACCTTTTTCGCTAACATCCGATGCCCAGGCAATGCAATATCCTTTATCAATGGCATTGTCAAACACCTGCATAAACTCATTTAATGGCAAGTTGTACGATTCCGAGTTACGCCAGTTATCAGGAATCTCAATAGCAAACTGAGAATAAAATGGGTGATGCGTGAACGAAGTCAACGACACATAATCGTCAAGATTTAAGCCCAATGACTGCTCGTAAGACTGTGGAGTATATTTCTTGCCTGCCACGGTAAATTCTTTTGGACATTGACCTAAATAAGCATCCAGAATTCCATCGAAACCAGCTTTCCACGCAGTAGATAGTTTCTTGTTAGGATTGGAAACAATTACCTTTGTATAGGCACTGGTAAGCGCATCTAATTCACCGTGTTTGTGTTTTTCTTCACCATAATTAAGTCCGGTCATCTCAGATTCAGGAACAATACCGTAATTTTTCAACACATACCACACATCGTAAAACGATCCGCCACCCGCAAAATTACAAGCTCCATTCATGCGAACATATTTGTCGGCTTTATCAGAATAAGAGTGATGAACCACAAACATTTCGGATAAATCTACTTCAGGTTTGCCCATGCGAAGTAATTCTGACTCAAAAAACCCAATAGTGGAGAAACTCCAACAGGTTCCTGAACTTGCCTGATTTTTCACCGGCGATATTTTCAACTCTTTTGTAATGATGAATTTAAACGAATCAACTTTTGCAGTATCTTTTTGAGCAAAAGTAGCCCCTACAAATAGTAGAAGCGAAAGGGAGAATAATAGTTTTTTCATTATTGAGAATGTATTTAATTGGGGTTTCGCGATTTTTAATCGCGGATTACAATAATCGCGATCAAAAATCGCGAAACCCGTACTTAATTATTTTACCGGAATATTTTCTAATGTTGCTAACAAATAATCCCAGAATTTCTGAACGGTAGCAATGTTTACTTTTTCGTCGGGCGAATGTGGATAACGAATGGTTGGACCAAACGAAATCATATCCATTTTAGGATAATGAGTTCCCAAAATACCGCATTCCAATCCCGCATGAATAATCATCACTTTCGGCGTTTTGCCGTATTTATTTTCATACACCTTGGTCATTTCTTTCAAAATAGGTGAGTCCAGGTTTGGTTTCCAACCCGGATAACCACCAACGAGTTCCACCTTAGCGCCCGCCAGTGAAAACACGCTCGAAACCATAGAAGCCAATTCTTCCTTACGACTTTCAACCGAGCTACGAATCAGACAACGAATAATGACAGAGCTACCATCAGACTTAATAATGGCCAGGTTATTTGAAGTTTCAACAACTGTAGGTAATTCAGGGATAAAGCGTTCTACACCATTTGGACAGGCAGTAACACCATTAATTAAATCGTCTTGCACAAATTCAGGAATTAAACCCGATGGCAAATCAACCTGATCAACTGTAAATGAAATTTTATCTTCAACACCTTTGTATTCCTCTATAAATAGCTCTTCGCACTCTTTTACAAAATCAATCACATCGTCCATTCCATCCACCGGAACAGTAATTACGGCAAAAGCTTCTCGTGGAATAGCATTGCGCAAGCTGCCTCCATCGATACTAGCTACACGTGCTTCGAACTCAGCTACCGCCTCTTTCAGAAAACGGAACATAAGTTTATTGGCATTGGCACGCTGCAAATGAATGTCAACGCCCGAATGGCCACCTTTTAAACCAGTAAGCGAAATTTTCAACGCCACATCACCTTCGGGAATTTCCACTTCTTTGTATCGGAACGAAATATCGGCATCAATTCCTCCGGCACAACCAACATACAGTTCACCTTCGTCTTCCGAATCCATATTTATCAGGATGTCGCCTTTCAAAAAGTTTGGTTGAAGACCAAAAGCACCAAACATACCAGTTTCTTCGTCAACGGTAATAAACATTTCGACAGCAGGATGAGGAATACCTGTCGATTGCAGGATAGACATTGCCGCTGCCAATCCAATTCCATTATCTGCACCTAAGGTAGTATCACGCGCTGTAACCCACTCTCCATCCACATAAGCATCAATTGGATCCGTTTGGAAATCATGTGCCACATTGCTGTTTTTTTGTGGAACCATGTCCATGTGTGCCTGCAAAACTACTGCTTTACGGTTCTCCATTCCGGGAGTTGCCGGCTTACGCACCAACACGTTTCCTATTTCGTCGCGCAAGGTTTCAAGACCCAGCGACTTTCCAAAGTTTTCAAGAAAAGTACCTATCGGTTCTTTTTTCCCTGATGGGTGCGGAACCTGTGTAAGACTATAAAAATTCTCCCAAAGAGCTTTTGGCTCCAACTGGCGAATATCGTTTACGTTCATAAGCTGATTATTATTAATTTACAATGAATATTTATCCTAAATAATGCATCTGCAAATATCCGTATATTTTTCCGGAAAAAGCTGTTTTTATACTGTTTTTTTACATTTTTTGGAGGAATCTGAATTTGCTTATTTACTGTAGATTTTAGTGCCGACAAATAAACAATTTCACGAATAAAACTTGTATTTATTGTCGATTTTTAATTACTGAAATATTTCTGTAATTAGTCTGGAAAATTTAATGTCAATCAAAAATTTATTGGTAATTTTGCACTCAAATTCAGAGGGATTCACTCTCAAACGAATTGGTGACAAAGAAATAAAATAACTTACTCACATACAATAAATTGCAAATTAAAAGATCATGCAAGAAACGTACAAATTTGTAACCGCCGAAGAAGCAGCAAGCTATGTAAACAACGGCGACATTATCGGATTCAGCGGATTTACTCCTGCCGGATGTCCAAAAGAAGTTCCAACAGCTATAGCCAAACGTGCTGAGGCTTTTCACGCAGAAGGAAAAGAATTTAAAGTGGGAATGTATACCGGTGCTTCAACAGGTGACTCGTTAGACGGAGCTTTAGCTCGTGCAAATGCCATTTTGTTCCGCACTCCTTACCAATCGAACAAAGATCTCCGCTCTGCATTAAATGCTGATCGTGCTCCTTACTTCGACATGCACCTTTCGGTATTGGCTCAGGAACTACGCTACGGATTTATGCCAAAGCCAAAGTTTGCTATTTTGGAAGTTTGTGATATTACGGCTGACGGCGAGTTAGTTTTGACTTCGGGCGTTGGAATTTCGCCAACCATTGCTCAATTAGCCGACTTTATTATTGTGGAACTAAACCACAATCACCCAAAGGAACTTCGTGGTTTCCATGACATTTACCAACCTCTGGACCCTCCTCACCGCAGAGAGATTCCAATCTACAAACCATCAGATCGCATTGGATCGCCCGTATTGAAAGTTGACCCAAAGAAAATACTATGTGTTGTGGAAACAAATCGCAACGATGAAGTAGGTGGCTTTACTCCAACCGATGCAGTTACCGATCAAATTGGTAATAATGTAGCTTTGTTTCTGGTTGAAGAAATTAAATCGGGACGCGTACCAGCAGAATTCTTACCAATTCAATCGGGAGTTGGAAATATTGCGAATGCCGTAATGGCTTCGCTGGGAGCTAATCCTGACATTCCACCTTTCGAAATGTATACAGAGGTAATTCAGGATGCTGTTATTAGCCTTATTCGTGAAGGAAATGTAAAATTTGCCAGCGGTTGTTCTCTAACAGTTACTACTCCGGTATTACAATCTATTTACGCCGATTTGGATTTCTTCCGCGACAAATTAGTTCTTCGCCCTCAGGAAATTTCAAACAATCCGGAAGTTGCACGTCGGTTAGGTTTAATTACCATCAACACTGCGCTGGAAGCCGATATTTTCGGAAATGTAAACAGTACGCACGTAATGGGATCGAAAATGATGAACGGTATTGGTGGTTCAGGTGACTTTACCCGTAATGCTTACATTTCAATATTTACTACTCCGGCTACCGCCAAAGGTGGGAAAATTAGCTCTATTGTTCCAATGGTTTCACACGTTGATCAAAACGAACACTCTGTAAACGTAATTATTACTGAGTACGGTATTGGCGATTTGCGTGGCAAATCACCAATTCAGCGCGCCGAGGAAATTATTGCTAATTGCGTAGCACCTGAATATCGTAAAATGCTGACCGAGTACGTTAAACTTACTACCGGAACACATACGCCACAAAACCTGTCAGCATGTTTTGGAATGCACTCAGAATTCATGAAAACAGGTAGCATGCTAGAAACAAACTGGGAAGATTACAAATAAATAAAGCCCATTAAATAACAGAAGACCCGCCAAACAAGTTGTTTGTGCGGGTCTTCTGTTATAGCCACGGTGACACTAAAAAATCAAGGTATTATTCCGCATGTTGCGACCGATACTCCGAAGGTGTCATACCAAATTTTTGTTTAAAACAACGGCTAAAGTAACGAGGATCTTCAATCCCAACCTGGTAAGAAACCTCCGAAACTGTTAGTTGCGTATCGCGCATATACTCAGCAGCCCGTTCAAAACGGATTTCACGCACAAACTCCACAGGAGAGAAGCCTGTCAAAATCTTTAGTTTATTGAAAAATACCGTTCTACTCATTCCTAACTCTGTAGCGAGGAAATCTATATTTAAATCGAAATTATCCAAATTATCATTCATCAACTTAATTAAACTCTGTAAGAACGTTTCCTCTTGCGATTTCACTTCAAGTGGTGGCAATGAGAAATCGGGTTTAGACGAGATAATTTGTGAACGATAGAACTGTTGCAACTGACGGCGTTGAGCAATTAAATTCTCGATACGGGCATGCAGGAATTCCGAACTAAAAGGCTTAGTTATATAGTCGTCGACACCAATTCGCATGGCAAACAGCTTACTTTCCAAATCGGTTACAGCCGTAAGCAAAATAATAGGGATATGAGATGTTCGTTGGTCTGCTTTTATCTTTTGTGTTAGCTCAAGCCCATCCATTTCAGGCATTCGCAAATCTGCTATAATAAAATCGGGCATCAACTGCTCTATTTTTTGCCAGCCTATCAATCCGTTTTCTGCCTCAGCAACTTTATAGCTTTTTTTCAGGCTTTTCTTCAAAAAGTGTCTTAATTCATCGTTATCTTCTACTATTAAGATTAAAGGAATAGTTCCTTTTTCAGTCGACAAATCCAATTCCTCATCCAACTCTACAACCTCTTCTGAATCGGGTACTGCCGGATTTGAAACAATAATATCCACATTATCGTCGAAATGGTCGATGCCGGATTTAAACTCTACTTCAAAAGTAGAACCTTTGCCAAGCTGACTTTCAACATGAATAGTAGCGTGATGTAGATCGACGAGTTTCTTTACCAAATCCAATCCAATTCCGGAACTTTTTTGAGCAATATTGCGGAAAGTAGACACACTAAAAAAGCGATCAAAAATGAAATTTATTTTTTCCTGAGCAATACCAATTCCTTCATCCGCAACCGATAACACTGCCAAATTTTGTTTCAGAGAGGTCTTTACAACAATACTTTTCCCTGTAGGCGTAAATTTAAATGCATTCGATAGCAGATTCGATAGAATTGATTCAAATTGCTCTGCATCAACCCAAATCTTGATATTATTGGATTCATCAACAATTCTAAACTGAATATTTTTAGTATGTGCAATTTCCACAAAGTTACTACTGCAAATTCGCACAAACTCACCAAATTCAACTTCCTCTACAGTTAGTCGCATTTTGTTGTTTTGTATTTTCCGGAAATCCAGAATCTGATTAATAAGCCCCATAACCCGATCCAAATTACGTCGAACCAGCGTAAGCTGTTCCTTAATATTAGCGTCAGTATTATCTTGCAACATCTGATCCACTGGTAGGGAAATAAGCGTCAAAGGCGTACGTAATTCATGAGAAATATCAGTAAAGAACCTGAGTTTCATATCTGTCATTTCCTTCTCCAGCTGAACGTTGTTTTTCAGTTTAAAGATGGTGATAAAAATGTACAAGGTCACCAGGAATAACCCAATAATTAATAGAAAGTACACAAACTTGGCAAAACCAGACTCCCAAAAAGAGGGCAGTATTTTTAGTTCTAAATGGCGTTCATTATTCAACCAAACTCCTTCGCTATCGGTAGATTTCACCCTAAAAGTATATGTTCCGGGAGGCAATGCCGTGTAAGTAGCAAAGTGTTTCGATTGTACATTGTTCCAGTCGGCATCAAAACCATCTAATTTGTAAGCATATTGTATTTTTTCAGTAGCACGCATATCCAATGTAGCAAACTCAATGGTAAATACATTCTGCTTATGATCAAAAACCACTTCCGATGTTTTGTCAATTTGCTCTTTGAGCAACGATCCTTCCTTCCCTATTTGTACTTCTTTGTTGAAAAGCAACAAGCGTGTAAACACAAGTGGAGCCTGAATTACTTTACGGTGAACCAAATCAGGACTAAAATAGTAAAATCCCGATTTTGACCCAACACATATCTCACCGGAATTGAGCAGGCAAGCCGAGGCTTCGGAGAATTCAACGTTCTCTAACTCATTTCCTTTCCCGAAAGCTTCAATTTTGCTTGACTTTTTATTGAGTTTTACAATGGAGTTCTCGGTAGTAAGCCATAAATTACCTTGCTTATCATCAATAATGGTGTAAATCACATTATTTGGCATACCATTCTCGCGATTATACACTTGAAATTCTATCTTATGTGTGGTTGGATCCCTCATCAGTTTGTTTAGTCCACCGCCAAAAGTTCCAATCCAAATTGTGTTTTCAGCATCTTCAAAAACACAATGCACATCATTAGATGCCAAACTATTGGACACATTTTCATTTTTATGATAATAAGAAAACTTGATATCTTTGGGGTTCTTGAAATTGTCGCTGAAAGTTATAAAGCCTTCAGTGGTAGCTACCCATATTTGATGCTTGGAATCAACAAAAACCTGACGAACTTTAGAGCAGTTAGCAATGGGGTAATACTTTAGTTCATTTCGGGCATGAATAAAACGAATATGTCCATTTTGTTCATCAATTAGATTTAAACCACCACCATAACTTCCAGCCCAAATACGTCCATATTTATCCTGAGTTACCGAATAAAAATCGTTTGCTGAAGGTGAATATGGATCGGCGGTATGAGTATAATTCTCAATTCTAAAGTTATTCTTTACAGCTCTGGGGCTCAAACGGAAAAGCCCCTGACGCTTCGTTCCAAACCATATATTTCCCACTTTATCCTGAAAGAAATTATAAACCAATACCTCCATGTTTCCGCCGGGCATAATTCTTCCATCGGAGTTAAGTGTTCCAATTTGCCGCTTATTCTCATCAAAAACATGTACTGCACCATCCTTGCATGCCACCCACAATCGTTTTTCTCGATCTTCGAAAATAGCTCGGGTTTCATTTGAAATACTATAAACCGAATGATCCTGAAGCAAGTAATGATTAAAATAATCAGGTAAAAAAGTACATTTAAAAAATCCATTCCCGCGATTCGTACTGATCCACAGCACACCCTGAGAGTCGGACAAGACATGATTCACACCGTAAGAAAACAAGGTATTAATATCCTCGTTGTAAGCACTATAAAAAGGGACTAAGGTATTGGAATTTCTATCAAACCACGAGAAAGACCCAAAATAAGGTTGAATCCAAAGAATATCTTTTTCATCCTCAAAAATAAGGTAGTTTGGATTAGACATTTGCCCTTCATTCATTCGGGAGGCAATGAAGGCTATTTTTTCGGTTTGTGGATTATAGTGCAAAACTCCAGGCGATTTTATACCCAACCATGCATCTCCAGCCCTATCGATATATATTTGCTGAATATCATTCGTCTTCATCTCAGGAAATTTGTCAACCGAAAATTGGCGAACTTCATTCCGTAAGATATTATAGGTAAAAAAGCCGTGTGTGGGAGTCGCAACAATGTAATTATTAAGCGAGAATGAGGATACATTAGTTGCTATTGCACCAGCAGGTAATAAAATGGACTTGAATGATTTATTCCGTTTTTCGTAAAGAAAAAACTTTCCTTCTGATCCAAACAAAATTCGCTTATCGTTTTCAACAAAAGAATAAAAATCGTCTCCACTCAAGTACGTTTTAGATTTTCCGCCAGGTTCAATACACACTAAGCCCGCAGCAGTAAGTAACCAGGTATTTTTTTGTTTATCCGAGAAAACATTTCTAACACTATCACTGGGTATATTGCGCGATTTTTCGTTGTAAAGCGAAACAGATAAATTATGAGTTTCCTCATCGGTCAGCACTTTATAGCAGCCTTTATCAAAAGTGGTAAGCCAGATAACCCCACTTGGCAGAATAACAACATCTCGTATTTTGTCATTCACAAATCCACCGGCAGGATGTTTAATTCGAACAATTTCCTCGGTTGATGGATTCAATCGATAAACTATCTCATCGTAAGTTTTCACCCAAATAAAGCCCCACAAATCCTCTTTTATAGATAAAATACGATTACTCAATACCGACAATTTTTTATCTTGTCGGGAGTTATAGACCGTAAAATTATATCCATCAAATTTATTCAATCCATCACGTGTTCCGAACCACAGATAACCTTTCTGATCTTTCATCAAAGCAGTGATGCTATTTTGAGATAATCCATTATCGGAAGTATAGTGTGAGAAAGAAAAGTGGTATTGAGCACCTAACGATAGCGAAACTATCAGAATACCGATTAGCGCAAACAATTTCTTCATACTCATGTAATATTTTTTAAGGTATAATATCTCACAAAAATAAGAATTTGCTCACGCAACACCGCATTAATTATCACTTTTTTCGGACAACAGTCAAATAATACACAGATTCCAACCATTTATCCACACAGTATAAAATGATATTATATATATTTGCATTGTTATTCCAACTTAATTTATCAACTATTAAAATAATATTATTATGAAAAAAACTTTACTTTTTACCGCAGTTGTATTATTAACAGCTGTATCTTTAAACGCACAAACTGTATGGAATTTTAGCAATGCTCCATTTGGAACAACTCCTACTGTTAGCTTCGCTTCTACATTTACAACCACCGATGGGTTAACTGTAGGTACAGATGGAACAGTTCTTTGGACTGGGTTAAATGCGAATACAAAAACTATAGATGGTACAACTTACACAATCCGTTTACAGACTGGCGGGGGTGGTGCACCAGTAACTCCATCTAAAGTACCAACAACACGTTATTTAAGCTTTAATGTAAGTGGTGCCAGCACAATTAAAGCAGGGCTGATATCCTCAAGTTCAACAGCCGCTAGAACTTTAATTGTAGTAAATGCAGATCAATCAGTTATTGATTCGGTGGTTAATATCAGTGGAGCTGCAGCAGCAACATACACTTATAATTATACCGGAGCTGCATCGACAGTTTACTTGTATTCTCGCACAGGTGGTTTAAACTATTACTATGTTTCTGCCACAAATGTTGTTATAGCCGGAGTTAACAAAGTATTGGCCGACAAAGGAGTTGCTTATAATGGCTCAGAAATTAGAAACAACAATGCCTTACAACTTGATGTTTATAATGTTATTGGCAAAAAAGTAGCAAGTGCTAATACAGCCATCTCTACTTCAAATTTGGCTAAAGGCATTTATATCGTTCGCGCCGCAGGAATGTCTGAAACTTTAAAGTTCAGCAAATAATCAACTAAATCTCATATCATATCAGAGGGTTTTACATTGCGTAAAGCCCTCTTTTTTTGCGTTATCAATTCAACTGAACCTGCTTTCAACAACATCTGCATTCTAGATTGTTGTGCATATCTTTCAGCATTGTAATTAGTAAAAATACACGCTGAATATCCTGTCTAATGTTTTAATAGCAGGTACTAACAGTCCATTATTACAAAATCTTAAGTTCGAACACAAATTACTTCGTATTTATTGAATTCGAGCAACAAAACATACCGTTTTTAAGATTCAAATTTGTACTTTTGTAACGCTGTGCATGCCCGGTCTTGTGGCTGCGAATGGCAGTAACTCTTATTGTTCAACAATTATCACTTATTTTATGCTTCGTACTAGACTCACTTTTTTAGTATTTTTATTCACTACTATTATTTACGCGCAAGATTTTGAGGTTTCACCTGTATTAATGAGCTTCAATGCTGATCCGGGCGAAATTCAGAAAAAGCAAATCAGCCTGATAAACCATTCGAGCCGTCCACAAAAATACACTTTAAAAGTATCTGATTATGTACTAGATAAAGATGGTAACAAAAAAGCAGTAGCATTGGGAACCAGCAAACGATCTTGCGCCGACTGGCTTACTATCAATCCGTCGTTTATTGAATTGAATCCAAACCAAACAGCCAATCTGGACATTCTTATGACGGTACCAAAAGACGGCTTTTCGGCTAAATGGTGTATGATTCACGTTGAAGTTTCTAAAGAGCAAACTCCTTTTGAAGCAGATAAAAGTCTGGCTACCGGGGTACTTATTGTTCCTCGCATCGTAGTTTTGGTAAAACAAACACCCCGCAGCAACAACAACTACAAAGCAACAATTGGTAACTTAAAAGAAGTAACCAAACAAGGTGACAAACAACGTAACTTTGAAGTAGTAGTTAGTAACGTGGGCGAGAATATCATAGATGCCAATGTATCACTTGCATTAGCCAATATGCAAACAACTAAAGAAGAAAAATTCTCTCCGGTGAAAGTTACTGTTTATCCTGACGGCACAAGAATAGTAAAACTATCAATACCAAATACTCTTGAAAAAGGTAAATACGCACTCGCAGCTATTCTGGACTACGGACACAGACAACCACTTGGTGGAACACAAATGATGTTAGACGTAAAATAAATTCGAAACATGAATCGATTTCTAACTTCATTGATTTTCAGCTGTGCACTATTGGGTATGAGTGCTCAGCAAAAAGTAAACACATTTTACGACATAGAAAGGAAATTACCAAAAGAGTCCTACTATATAACAAGAATAAGCAGGGACAGTATTGAAAAAGACGGCAAGTATTCGATCTGGTATCAGAACAAAAATCTGTGGCAGGAAGGCATGTACGAACACAATAAGTTGGTTGGAATTTGGCGCGATTTCTATGAAACCGGTGAATTAAAACAAGTATTGCCTTATACAAACGGTCTGTTAAATGGCACTGTACTTTATTATTATCCATCGGGGAAAGTTCAACAACGATTATCCTACAAAAATGATATGCTCAATGGACCGGTCCTAAATTACCTCGAAAACGGGGACATTCAGGAAACGAGTAATTATCTAAATAACCAGCTCGACGGAGAGTTAAAGGCTTATTATGAAGATGGCAAAACACGCTTTATCAAAATATATAAAGGAGGTGTTGAAAACGGCCCAGTGACAAGTTATTTCGAAAATGGAAATATAAAAGAACGGTCGATCATGAAAAACGGTGCTTACGACGGATTATACACAGATTATTATAAGGACTGTACCAACGAAACTGTAAACAAAACCTGCTACTATAGAAACGGAAAACTAAACGGGAAATTAATCGGTTACTATTCAAGTGGAAAAGTAAAGGTTGAATGCACCTATTTGGACAATCATATAGTTGGCAATAGCACGGAGTTTTATGATTCAACACTGGTGTTGATAAAACAGCAAGGGCAATACAAAGACAACAAGAAAAATGGAATCTGGAAATCGTACTACCTGAACGGAAAAGTATTTACTACCGGAAATTATAAAGATAACCGTCTGGACAGCATTTGGAAAGTTTATTACTCAGATGGCGCACTAAAACAAACCGGAAATTTCATAGATGGTAATGCCACCGGCGAATGGTTATATTACTATGAAACCGGCGAATTAAAGAACAAAGGAAATTACGAAAACGACTCAAAAACAGGTGTATGGCAAACATATTATACAACTGGGGAATTAATGTCGGAGATAACTTTTGTGTTAGGACAACGTAACGGCGTGGCCAAAGCTTATAATAAAAAAGGGAAACTAGTAGAAACAACTTACTACAAAAATGGAGAGGTAATAAAATGACAAAAGCTAGACTTATTCTTGGAGTATTGATTGTGTTTATGCTCAGTTCGTGCAGCTCTAATGAGCCTGCTGGCTACACAACCTGGCATTGTGCTGAAATCTCCGAGAATGGCTCAAGAACCTACTTAGTTGATATGTATAGGACCAAAGCAGACACCACAGTATATTTATTAAGCAATTTTCATAACATTAGCGTTGAAGGGCTTTATGATGTAAAAGTAAAGCTCAGCAACCACAAAATCACATTTACCCCTACTCCACAGCAAATTGGAAGCTCCATGTATGTGATTCAATCAGGAAGCGGGACAATGAATGCAAATTCTACTCAAATAGACTTTAGCTACAACATTTACGACGCCAATAAAAAGAGTGAAATCTCAGTTCACGCCACTTATACACGCTAACAACTTCGCAAAACACAGATTAAATAATATAGATAAGAGAGATAATCTATCTCTCTCATAATTCTGGTTGTGAAAGAAAACGACGCTGACATTCGCATGAACGACGCTTATATTGGCTGGAAACCCGATCTCGTCCGGGCTTATTATTCGCGACAATTTAGCTAGATTACTTCTGTACAGTGACCGGATTTGGGTCAACTGAATCTGCTATTGGAACTATAAACCCTGTCAGTCCGTACCTTGCAATATCTGCAGTGGCTTCTTCTACTGACTTGTACTTGCCTGTATAATACTTTCTTACGCCATCTTTAGCTATACACTTAACTTCAAAAGGCAACCTGAATTTTTCACGATAATAATTTATATCATGATAATCGTTTGAAGCATCCAAGCAAATTGCATACAGATAAGTATCTTTAGAGCTTTGGTATTGCTGTTCAGATACAGCACTTACTGGCATATCAGAAATAGTTTGTTCCTTCGCTGCTTGTTTATTTGCCGAAGCTATTTTAGGCTTTGCAACTTTCTTAGGAGCTGCTATCTTAGCTGCAACAGGGACATTTGATAATGGTACAATTGCTTGCGATTGCAAACTGGTATCAGCTTCAGGTTGAACATTAGTAGCCTGATCTTTTGCTGGTATTCCTGCGTTTTTATCTGTCTTTTCGCCAACTTGCACCTTATCCTCGTTTGAACCAGATCCCAATTGACCAGCAATAAATCCCGCAGCAGCACCGCCAATTGCAGCCGGAGCTAAATTCACTTTAGCGGGAGAAGCTATACTTGAAGGTTGATTTTTAGCTGATGGGGCTTGAGTAACTTTTACAGGTACTGCATCAACCTTGTCGGTCGGAGTTGCAACCTGATTTTGAACACTTCCATCAGCTTTTGTTGAAGTGTTGGATCCTAACTGACCAGCAACGAATCCGGATGCAGCGCCACCAATTACAGATGGAGCTAAATTGGTTTTTGCGGGAGAAGCTATGCTCGAAGTTGGAATTGTCGCAGTTGGAGCTGTTTTCACAGGAGCTGCTTCAATCTTTTCAGTCGAAGTTGAACCCTGATTTTGAACATTTCCAGCAGCTTTAGTTGAAGTATTGGATACTAACTGACCGGCAACGAATCCGGCAGCACCACCAATTACAGCCGGAGCTACTCCTGCACCAGACTGAACACCTGCCGGCAAATTAGTTGCCAAAACTTGCTCATTATTGTCGGGCTGATTAGCCACAGAAGACCGTATTTTTCTGCCAGACTTAGTTGCTTTAGCAGCTAACTGACCGGCAACTGCACCAACGGCTGCAGCCTTAAGCAATGATCTGTCAACTGCAACAGCATTTCCGGCAATACCCAATTTGGTCATTGCAGCTTTTGCTTCTTTTTGCGTAGCGTAATTGCCAGTATAGTATTTATATACACCATCTTGTTCGGTATACAACACATCACCTTTCAGTTTATATTTGTTTTTAATAGCAGAAGGCTTACGGTACGTTTTTGAACTCGCTAATTCTATAGCATAAGTTTCGGCACCATCTTTTGGAACAGCTTCATCCTGATTCACATCCTGACTTGCCACTGGTGCAGATTCATCCTGATTTCCAAGTGACGAGAATTTAAACAATTCACCACCATTTTCAAATTGAATTCCACGTTTATTTTCAATAAAAGTAAAATCTATGCTGATTGTTTTGTTTTGAGAAAACTGAACCTCAATTTCATTTGACTCAATGTAAAAATGCTCGCCAAACACATTGTTTATATGCACTTTGTATTTATTGGCATTTGGTACACTCAAAATAAAAGTTCCGGTATTATCTGAAAGCGTCGAAAACGTTTCACCCTTATCTCCAATAGCAATAATTCGCACCCCACTCAAATCGATTTTACCTTCGGTACTATTTGGGTCACGAACGAGTATAATCTTACCTTTAATTTTATAGCTTTCAGCCAATGGCACATATAAGGTTCTTTCTTTGTCATTGAAATAAGATTGCTCTGAACCATCCAGGAAATAAAGACTTTGAAGATTTTGTAATGGATCAAAAGTTAGTTTATAACTATCCTTAGGCAAGTTTATAATGCTAATTGATCCACTTACATCGGAAATTAATTTTATCTCGGGAATAGAACTTTTACCGGTTGAAACGGCCCTATCTTTCTGAACATTTACCAATATATTTGAAACAGGAGGCTCGTTATCCGACTTAAGACGATTTCCGTCCAGGTCATCAAAAAACACTGTTTTAAAATTATAGTACTTCTGACGTGGTTGTTGTATATTAATAGATTTACTTAGTCCTAAAACAAAATTAAGGTCTTTTGTTGTTACCCTTCCTTGTTCATCATCCACTCTGGTATTTGAGTACATATAACCACTAACAGAGAAATTCCATCCCCCTTTCAAATAATGATCATATCTAATATTATAAGAAGTATTTTCCCTTCCGGAAGGCATATAGTAGGCATAATTCATGTAAGCACTTAGCTTCACCGTTCTGTTGAAAAAGTAATTTTCAAAGGCAGGTCTAACCTGAATGCTTCGAGACGCAGTTGGCGTAGTTTCTACCTGAACGGCCCTGTACAGATCACTAATTGAACCGCTAGAATAATACGCATTCACTCTCCAAATGTTATCAAAATAATTTAATCCAGCCGTATAGAATATATTTTTATCCGACGAGTAGTTTAATCCACCCGGCTCATCCGTTTTGTAATAAAACCGGATGTTACTTACGGTAATATTTGGAGTTATCGATCTATATCCTCCGAGCTTAAACATAGTAGATGCCCAAATACCCGGCTGATAAGTATTGTAAGTAGATTTATAACCGGTAAGACTATTGATAGTCTGCCTCATCGAACCATTATAGTTGGGTCCTACCTGAAAAACAACACTGCCCACTGAAATTGAGGTGGCAAGTCTTAAGTAGTCGGAGCTATTAAAATTTACCGGGATATAAAAATTGTATGGGTAGCTGGTTGTTGCGTAAAGTTGTCGGTTACCATAAATGGACAACATAACTTTATTGGAAAAAGTATATTTTCCATCTAAATAAAATTGCTGTAAACCGGCATTAGAAATGTAGTTATGACGGGAATCTAAAGCACTTAAGCGCATGTCCAGTTTTTTGTATCGAACACTATAATCCGCCCTATAACTATATCCTACAACGGCAGTATCTTTATCCGGATTTTGAGTATTAAAGTCTTTATAATTTGCTTGAGAACCAAGTACCTGCAAACTAAATGTATGATGTTGAAACAAACTGAATCCAGTCCCAAACAACACAGAACTGGCTTTATAATTACCATTCACCTGTGTTTCGTGTACCACCTCAGTATTAAATGAAATTCCTTTTATGCTCGTACTTAAACCTAACACACCACCAAGCACATTGTTATATGGATTTTGAGTTAATGTATAAGTTACCCTGGTTACATTACCCAACTTAAGTGTGCCTACAATACCACGGCCATTAACCGAATGTAGCATACCTCCACTAACATTATACCCTAAATAAATAGAGTTTAAATTATCGTTGTAATTTAGCGAATAAATAAACTGACGATTAAAATCAATTTTGCTATTATCACCATTAAAATATACATTTTGAAGCCCTGCCAGATATTGAATTTCCCTGTTATGAGGAAATAACACAGTTCCAAACATCCTGAAATTATTGCGAAGTTCCTGATTCGACATCAAGTTATATAATTGATAATCAAAATTAAGAGGGCTTGAATTTTGAAGTCGCTGGTTATAATAGATACTATTCAGCTTTTGAATTTGAACAGCAGCACTTTTTGATTTGGTATCAGTAGACGCCGTTACACTTACCGAGGACTCTTTCCAATTGTTCTCGTATTTCAGTTTATCAATATAATTCAGATTCTCTTTAAATGTAACCAAGTGAGTAATAACTGTATCTTTAAATGCAGGCAAATCAATATATTCCACAAAACTATTGGTTGTTTTGTCTTTAAACGACAAGAGCTTTCCGGCCTGAAGTTGAAGTTTTATCAACTCATTCGAATTCCCCCTATTAACAAGATTCACATTAAAAGATGTATTCGGCTTGGTTTCAGTAAAATAAAGACTACTATTGGTTGTTGAAAAGTCCCATTTAGAGTTTTGTGGCAAAGCAAGGTAGCTATTAGCCGAAACAATATGACTGCTGGTTCTAAAAGTAGCAGTAATAATATACGCTATACCACCTACAGCATTATAAATAGGCGAAACACGTATCGGAATAAAAGTGGTATCACCAGGATTAATGGTGGTTTTTTCGGTAGGAAAGGTAATTATCTTCCAGTTTTCAGGACCATTGAAAGACAAATTACCTGTTATGGGTTTTGTGGTGTTATTCCAAACTTTGAGAACATTAAAGTATAAATCAACAGATTTAATACTATCGTTTGATTTTGAAAAAGACAATTCAATTTCGTTTTTCTTATCCTGAGCGTAACAACCAATATTTGAAATTAGGCAAAAGAATATACAGCTAATCAAAGTGATCAGGAGAGATTTGACAGTAAAATTTTTATTGCTATCGTTGATCGTCACTAGTTTACGTGTAAATTTCTTTTCGGAATTCTTTAAAATCCGGGGCCGGTTGGAACTAATTCAAATTCTATTTCTACATTGTAATAATCGGGTTCTTCACCTATTAAGGCTCCATTACCTCCGGCATCTGTAGGTTTTCCACATTCAAATGCCACATTCAGTTGGTGATTTACCCAAGTCAGGTTAGTCCATGTAATATTTGTGTAGGTAAACAATGGAATCCAGTCAGCAGTCAGATCTTTATAGCCGTACGAAAGGCCATTTTCAAGCCCCAATGAGTTTTCGGCTTTAACTCTGATTCTGTTTAATGGAAGCGTGAAGGCATCTCCCTTTATATTACTTTGATTATTGAAAGAACGAAAATTCAACACAAACCCCTGCAATACGTGTCCAACTTTACTTGAATCGGCTAAGGTAATTCCAAGCCGGGAACCCGAACTAATTTCAATACCCTTTTTCATTTTATCTAAAGTATTGAAATTAAAGGGAATTGAGCTTCCATACAAAATTGTAAGGCGGGCTGAGTTCCATTCTTGCGACACAATTTTACCGGTACTAATGAATATTAGCATAAATAGAACTACTACTTTAGTTACTCGCACCGGATAAATCATAATCAAATTAATATATACAAATGTAACAAAAAGATTGACCAACATAGCTATGTTGATCAATCTTTTAAGGGTGTTAATCAGATAGATTAGTTGATTGCCAAATCAAACAATACGTTAACAACGTAACGGTCTGGAGCAGGACTTGGATTCTGATCGATAATTTTAACCGCGTTCATTGAGTTAGCTGGAACAACAGTGTTTTTTTCTGCAGTTCCTGCACGCCAGTTCAAAGTAAATGAATTGTCTAATTCATCACCAGCGTTAGCTTTTGTAGTGTTATTGTCTTGGATAAGTGGAGCAGCACCTGGGTAAACTTGCAATGCAGTTACTTGAGTAGCGTTTGCAGTAGCAGTGCTAAAAAGTGAAGCAGTAGCAGTAGTTCCTCTTGGAGATCCAGCAGCTTCGAAAGTTCTAGTTGCACTATTATTAGTAATTGTGAAACCTACATTATTCAATGGGAAAGTTACTGCAGGATTGTCAGTACCCAAGAAAGTTGGTTCTTCAGCACCATAAATCAATTCCCAACGAGTTGAAGATGATACAGTAAAATCTGTTTTGTAAAAACCAAGAGAAGTAGCTGGGTTAGCAGAACCTGAAGCAGCTTCAGATGACAAACCTTTCTTGTAATCATCGATACTATTAAAAACGAACTCAATGTTACCACCATTGTTGATGGTCATACGTAAAACTTGATTAAGACTAACTGCTACCGGAATAACATTTCTGTCTCTCACTGCTTGTCCAAATACTGTTAAACCACTAAACAGCAAAATTGCTACAAATTTAATTTTTCTCATAAATGTAATTTTTAATTGTTGATAATAAAATTTAAATATAAAACTGATTCAATAATCTTTACTTTGTGAATTTTTAATTCTTAACTTCCCAGTAAAATCAGTTTTTCGATAGTGGTCTAAGTAGGCTATTGGTAGGCATTCGCAAAGTTTCTTTGTCCAACAAATAAACTCTGAGAAAAGCTCGTTACGAAAGTAGTATTTTTTTTTTACAGTCAACACATATTTTTTTTGAGAAAATGGAGATTATTTTTACAACCACGTTACATTGTAATTAAAACAAATTTGAAAAATATTTACTTAATTAAAACACAGATATTTATGTGAAATTAGAAGGCAAAAACACAAAATTGCAAATACAGAAAATGTTTATAAGTTTAACGTTTTTTAACCATAAAAAGTGCACATGTATGTCAAATAATTTACAAATAAACAATACCATTAACTAAAATACTACTTTTTTTATTGTAAAAAGCAAAACGTAAATTTAAATACAAACCTATACTGTCGGGACTTTGAAGAAATTAAATACTAATTTTAACCTAAATACACATGTAAGTTGAGTTAATATTATCTAAATACAAGTCTGCATTAAATTACAGCAGCATGTCATATTTTCTTCTACAGGAAAAACAAAGAGATGAAAATAAACGTTAAAACAAGAACGCTATAAAATCTGAAATCAACAAAAGAATCATCATAAGCGATGTCTTTATTGAAAATTGAAAATATTCGGAGAGGAAACTGAATGGAAATTCGGCAAAAAACCTAAAATGAGTGGGAAAGAAAGGACATACAGAGTAAGAGAGAACTTCATTTCTTATACAACCATTCTTCTGACAAATACTTGGAGTCTGAAAGTTTTCGAATTTGTATAATTTCAGAAGAGTGCAAAACGACAAATTCAGACTGTTGATAAAAAAGAGAAATTCGTTTTTGTAAAATATCAAAGAAATTTGCGGGTGAAAGTGTAAATTGACCTTGTTCTTCAAGCCATAATCGCAGATTTTTAACTTTACTCCGCACAGAAGCAATGGCCTTTATGCCGTTATCTTTTTGTTTTGTAGCCAAGGCATTTTCAAGCATTCCTAAATCTGTATCATACAACAATGTGCCATGATGAAGTTCGCGACTCTTACCAACATGAGAAGCCGTTCCCGTAATCTTAAACCCTCCTTGCAACCAAAGGTCTTTACGCTTTCCTATTTCAACAAAAATCCCCAAATCAATCAAGATTTCAACAATTGGTTGGAGGAAGTCATCATTTAGCGATGATTTTCCCTCGGTTTTGTTGGAAATAAAGCAGAAATTGAAGTTTCCCAAATCGTGAAACACAGCTCCCCCACCCGACATGCGGCGAATAATGCGAATGCCATTCTTTCCACAATATTCTAGATCCACCTCGTTGCGAATGGCTTGATTGCAACCAATTATAACCGATGGTTCATTTACATACAAAAACAACAAGTCATCCTGCCGCTCATTGAAAAGATATTCTTCAGCAGCCAGATTGAAAGCAGGAGATGTGGAAGTGGAATGAATGATTGTCATAAATGTACCAAAAGCCGGTTGCAGTATTGTTTTGCAGAACAAAATTAAATAAAAACGTCCGACTGAGCAAACCAGCCGGACGTTGATTTATCTTGCATAAAAAAAATTAATATGCAAGTTTGTATAGTTCTAACGCATCTTCGTATGTAACTGTACGAGGATTACCCGGAGTACAAACATCGTTGAATGCCGAAAGAGCCAGTTTTTCTAGGCTATCATCGGTTACATTCAATTCTCTTAGTTTTTCAGGAATACCCACTTTTACAGCCAATGCTTTTACGGCATCTACCGCAGCTTGTGCAGCTGACTCCTTCGATAATCCATCAATGTTTACTCCCAATGCTTTGGTAATGTCGGCATATTTGTCGATACACGAAGCCATATTATATTGCATAAC
>Ga0302215_10000731_pt1 | contig 24121 bp, 15 predicted proteins | sample II_Fen_N3_1_FD_194580 | JGI IMG/M metagenome (GOLD analysis project Ga0302215, IMG submission 194580) | Peat permafrost microbial communities from Stordalen Mire near Abisko, Sweden - II_Fen_N3_1 | ecosystem: Environmental > Terrestrial > Soil > Wetlands > Permafrost | place: Sweden: Abisko... | reverse complement strand
CGCAAACCTCAATTGATGGTTATTAACGGGTCACATCTGTAAATTCTTTTCAAAGCAAATACTGTTTTCAACACCTTTATACTGCCCGTAATTTGGAATCCTGATATAGTGATTCTTTTCATACAGGTGGATGGCTTCCGGTTGCTTTTTGCCTGTTTCCAACAAACACTTTTTATACCCAAGTTCCCTGCTCCAGGTTTCCAGCTCCTGAAGCATTCCAGAAGCAATGCCTTTGTCCCGTTTGTCGATCCGCACGAACATCCTTTTCACTTCCATGGTATCGTTTGAAAATTCTTTCAATGCGCCGCAACCCACAGGCATATCCCCATCATAAACTACTACAGCATGTTTAATGTCGTCTGTCTTGTTGAATTGTGCGTAAAACACATGTTCCTCCCCATCCCGGATAGTCAGGTCAATATCAAGCTCTGTGACCAGCTCCTGAAAGTCCATGTTATCGGGGTTTGTTCTTTTTATAATTATCATACAATGTCGTTAAGTTAGCGTTTTACTTTGTGTAACTTTGTGGCTTAGTGACTTTGTGGCAAGAAAATATTAGCCACTAAGACACAAAAACACTAAGTTACACAAAGAGAGTATTCAAGCAATATCCTTAAATAATTGGCATTGAATTATTATAGATTATTATTGATTTCTATTTATTATATCAATTACAACACCATTGTCGGCATACACCTGCCAGACTTGTACCTTGTTGTTTTGAATAACCGCTGTCCATGCAGCCGGTATTCTCCAGTAGTTGGTATTGGCCTCATTCTGCATGCTTTTATAGGTACCACCGGCATATCCAACCATGTAAAAAAGCGATTCTTCATGAAGCATTCCGGTGATTTCAATCTTATAATCCGGAAACAACGTGAAATATCCTACCCATCCCTGTTTCAGATTCTCCTTCCCGGTCATTCTGTTATCCCGTGAATCAACAAAAGTATGATCCTCTGCCATTAATTCAACCATGCTAACCACGTCCGCACGATTGATGGCATCCACAAAATCAAGTATTACTTTAGTATTCATTTTAGTGTCTGATAGAATGTATTTATTGCTAAAATCAGATTTGCGTTTTTAGAAACTGTTTTAATATAAATTGAAATTCGGTGTTGTTTTCAGATGAGGAATATTTATTTTTATATCATTCATCCAAACGGCACCCGTTGGTTCATCATGATCCAGAAGCTGCTTTTGCCATGCTTCATCGGTTAACCTGCCGGAGATAGGTTGTGTAAATTCATAATGGCTGTAAACGGCACCCCTGGTAAGATAAAGAAGTCCGTTTATTTCAGCAACCACGTATATTTCGTCCCCCATTCCCACACATTCTTCCAGACATTTTCCATCACCGTTTTTATCTTCATAGGTATATACATCAGCAGCAATGGCCATATATTTTTCGGGAGTTTTTACATCCGATACCGTACCTTCACCTGATTCAATGATATTTAAAGTAAGGGATTCCACTTCTCCACCAATAAAGGACAGATAATCAAATTCTTTATTGGATAATTTCTGCCCCCTCAATTCCTTTTTACTTAACGAAATGAATTTAGTTGCCATTTCAATTAATTGCCTGTTTCTGTCTTTTAGCTTATCAGTCATCAATCCATTTTCTGTAAGCATTTTTTCATTTAACTGTAGCATATCTACACATTTTTCCCAAAAAACCAATTGAGGTTCCAAATAAGCTATTTTTTGTGGAGGAGGTATATCCCCGCCATCACCCATTTCAGCTCCGGAAGGCTGTTCGATGTACAATAACATATCATGTTTTAACCCTGTCCAGGACCCCAGCATTGTATTCAGGTCTTTCTTTTGCCAGTTTGGCAATTGCATGAAATAGGGTGCTTGGCTTTTGGGCTTCTGTAACGTAAGAATCGTTTCCATCGTCTTGGTATAAACACTGTTGTTCCAGTTATTGAATCCCTGAAATTTCTTTTTCAACACATTTAATGTGTCGGGATAACTTTCCCATTTTTCTTTTTCTTTATATGTATTCAACAGAATGTTTTCGGCATTCTTGTTTCCCATGGCAGCAAAGACATCCAATGCTTTAGGGAACAATCGTTTTGGTTGAGGTTTTGTGATATGAACCAATCGTTGCAGAATCTCCCCATCAAAGGTATACCTGCCTGCGGTAAATAAGAGTCTTTTTCGGGCTATATATTTTTCGTTCTTACTATCAGCTCCTTTTGGTGATACCTTCCTGGGGTTGGCAGCATACAATTCCAACCGGATCTTTTGCAGATTATCCCTGGAAATAAGATCGTTCACATTTTTAACCCTTGATTCCTTTAGTACTTTAAGCAGATGAGCTATAGAAAGATTATTTTCTTCACCCGACAGGAAACTGATCACATTCGAAAAAGACTGATATTCTTTTAGAGAAGGAGCTGAATGAAGTATCGCGTTTGCCATTAGGACAGCCCTTGTCAAACTTTCATCGTTGTCCAGGTAAATGGATGCTGAATTAAGCCATTTTACGCATTTAAAGTATCTTTTCAACGAGTCAGTACGGGTATAGTTCCCACGTGCCTGAAACTGTGTGTAATCCATTAAGGAATCATTCAGAAAATTGGATAGTCTTCCCTCACCTGCCTGTGCATTGCCATATTCATAGTCAAAATCCCGGAGATACCTGGTCGGTACGTCCTGTTTAACTCCCGATAGTAAAGATAAAGCCACTGAATAATAAACCTGATTCCATAAGGATGCATTTTTTACCAATGGATTATTCGATGTGGAAGCATTTTTTTCTGCAACAGTGACTTGATTTTTGAGTAAATCCGTTAATAACGGAATCATTTTTGATTGTTCCAACGATTGCATTTCTTTACTCAGGTGCATGTGCAATACCTGAAGGTACAAGTCGGTGGTAATAAAACTCGGCGTGTAATCGTAATAATTCTCATCATAGACATGAAACAATTGTGCGTAATTCCCTTTGTTGATCACGAAACCATCCTGTATCAAATGCTTCATCATTTCAGGTGGAATGCTTTCAAATTGTTCCCGGTTGACTATGTTTTCTGTGTTTGCTTTTTTATAACCTTCCGTTACAATATAATTCTGCTTGTACTTTTTACTTTCAAGTTGCAGTACTTTCGCAATGAATTTTTTCTCCTGGTCAGTGAGTTTTATTTTAAAATTATTATACCAAAAAACAGGTTGGTACCATTTTGTTGCATTAAAGTGGGAGCGAAGCACATAGTCCATAAAAAGGAAGCCATGCCTTGCCAGGATTTCAGAGCGTAATAACCGTAGCTCATTAAAGCTTTTATGCGAAAGATCTATTTGGTAATTAAAGGGGGGAGGAGTGACCTTTCCTTTATAAAAATCGGAATAGTATTTTAGATAATCTTCTACTTTATAAGCAGAATCTTTATCTGTTTCTTTATCCGTCAGAGGATATCCTTCATCATAGGGAGCCCATCGTACCAATGCCTGGGTCAGCTTATACCGGTTATTGGCTATTTTCTTTTCCCGGTTACAACCGGGAATAATAAGTAATAATAATAAGATACAAATCGGAAAAATAAGTTTTAGTCTCATGCAATCTGATTTTATAGGTTAATATTTATAATGCAATGTTTCCTGTGCCCGGGAATACGAAAGAGAATCATTCAGTGTTCTCATATACGACATTCCAAACGATTGCCACCTGTATTCATGGATGCAATACAGCCCTTTGTTTTGCCTTTCCATGGCCCGTATGGTGCAATCCCCCTTGATGTTGCATACACTAAACTCTTCCAGTGGATTGACCAGCCTGGAGCTTAGCCATAACGGACGAATATAATCACTGTCTATCTGAAAAATAAACAATCTCTTTTTAAGTACCGGATCAAAGGGAGTCGGTTTGATGATCCCTATGCAAATGTCGGTTTTTCCATCCCTGTTAACATCCCCTGTTTCCATTTCAAAAACTTCATACGGGGTATAAATCCGATCACTACCTCCGCTTTTAGTATCGAATATACTTATCCTGTATTTATCCAGTTTTTCTATTTTTTCAACGGTTACTGTTCCGGTAAAATATGCATCCTTAATTTTTATTGTTTTGGAGTATCCTTTCTTTTCACAACATGAAACGGAAAGAAACAACAATCCAATTGTGCCTATCACTTTAATCGTAAGATTAAAATACTTCCCAGATCCCATTGTGTTGTTTTAAATCAATTGTTTTTGATACCAGATTTATATCTTTTCTGAAAATTTCAGATTCTTGTCTATTCATTAGTACTGGCTTAGATCTTAGAATGTTAAATGGAATTACCCGAACGGATTCGATGTTTCCTTTCGTAATGCTTAACTTTGCAATAATACCTTTGTTTGCAGGCGAATGATGGTTGTCAAAGATAAAATTACCAAGGCTGTAAAATATATATTTTCCTTTATACAATTCAATAGGTTGAACAACATGAGGATGATGCCCCAGTATTGCATCGGCTCCTGCATCGATTAACTGATGGGCTTGTTGTATTTGTTCCTCAGAGGGCCTGTTGTCCATTTCAATTCCCCAATGAAGGCAAACCAATAAGATGTAAGCCGGATGTTTTAACTTGAATGCGCTGATTTTTTCCGTCAAAGTAGAGGCATTCTCACTGCTTACAGATCTATTGTTCATTTTTAAAAAGCAGGAAGAGAAAATGGCAACACTGTCATTCCCTTTATGAAGTATAGTTGGTTCACTGGCAGTATTATTATTCTGGCTGTATCCGATTGGCTTTATTCCGGTGTGCTGCAGATTCGAAACCGTTTGTTTTATCCCGTCTTCCCCAAAATCAAAACTGTGGTTATTGGCCAGTACCAGATGTGTGATTCCATTTTTATACAACGACGAAATCCATTCCGGCTTTGCCCGAAAGTTAAACTTCTTATCAACCGGTTTGCATGTGCTGTCACAGGCTGCACATTCCAGGTTTGCTACTGTGAAATCAGAACTGCCAGTCACATCGTGTACATTCTCAAAAAGATCATCCACTCCCTTGACCTCAATCAGTTCCCTTGTACCCCTGTCAAGCATCAGATCCCCCGCAAATACTATTGTAAGACCTTCATTCTTCCCGGTACACCCTGCAAATAATACTGATATAAGCCCGAATAGGATACATAGTCTGCCACAAGGAAGTAAATATTTTTTGGTGGATGTTTTGTCCATGCTCAACCGATACCGTTCAAAATAATAACTCGAAATCTCTGATTAATTGCACTTACTTAAGATAAAAAGAGTACTCCATAAAATGGCAATACTCAGGATGATTTTTTTATTATAGTCTGTTGTTCTGATGTGTCATAAAGCTATGGCAATATGATGATATTCGCACCAAATATACGAACTCTTTTTAACAACTCCAACATATTTCTTTGTTATTTTAATTATACCAAATAAATATGTAATTATGTAGAAATATTTGACTGATGATTTAATGCAAAATTAGATGTCGTTCTTTTTTCAACAAAATGAGTAAACCGGATTCATAAAACAATAAATAAGGGTGGATTGTGGGGTGTCTGGTTTTCTACGAAGTGTAAATAATAATAATAATTTATTGTAAATAAGGTTAATACACGCATTCTTTCTACATTCAAATTATTTTTTCTAAATTTATTTCTAATGCGCAAATTTTATTCAATCCTTCACTAATATGAAAATTACAAATAAAACAGGATGTATTTCGATAGGAGCGACAGTCAAATTTGTGAGATGTATAATGTAACTACTTAAATTATACCATGGAAGCATGAATTAAGAATATAGATATAAAAAAGCCATCCCAACTATTTCGTCCGGACGGCTTTAAACAAAAATGGAGCATATCTTTTTAACCCTATGGAACTTTTTTACTACCTACTACTTACTACCTACTAAAAACTACCCTCAATCTCCCTGACAATTGCTTTCTCCGTTTTTTCGAACAACGTAATAAAATCAATTCCTTTCACCTCCATTGGAGGATGAATTGTAAACTTCAGCTGGCTTCCCAATCCAAAAGGGAAGGGGCCATACCGGAAGATTTTCCAGGAGTTGTTAATAGTAACAGGTACTACCCAGGCATCAGGGGCATACTTACACAAAATTTTTAATCCGCTTGGAGCAAAAGTTCCCGGCTTACCATTTCTGGAGCGGGTACCTTCCGGATAGATCACTGCCGACCGGTTAGTAGTCTGAATATATTCCGCCAGTCTTTTTAAAGCCGGTAATGCCTGTTTTGGATCCTTGCGGTCAATCAATACCGATCCGCCATGATTCAGGTTGTAGGAGATGCTGGGAATGCCTTTCCCCAACTCAATTTTACTCACAAATTTGGGATGATATTTTCTCAGAAACCAGGTGGTTCCGATAATATCATACATTCCCTGATGGTTGCATACAAAAATCAACGGTTTACCCTCCGGCAAATCAGCCTTGTATTCTATTTTGGCTGTTGAAAACAGTACTAATAAGATACGCATCTCAAGAAAACTCAACAAGTCCACACTTCGTTTATGCGCATTGTAACCAAATACATTAAAGCAAATATACTGAATCGGTTCAAACACACAGATTATTAACAAGAACAATAAACAGAATAGGATTGAGAGTGGAATGGAGATTATTTTTTTCATCAGTAAAATAATTTAGCTTTTTTTAATCGGGTAGATTCTTTATAATTCAATTAATTCTCATTAAACATGAAACATACAAAAATAGTTACTTATTCCTGATAAATTGAAATGAATTAAACACATAAGGTTTTTTGAATTCTATTGAAAGGTATAATATGATTTTGCAATTCTTCACGCCAATTTAATTTTTTGACTATCCACATTTTGTTTAAAAATTCCGGAAATTGAACTGTAATCAACCACATCTACTTTAAAAGGTAAGTTTGATTCCTCAAAATCATCCGTTTCAACGATTCTTTATTACTTATATTCTACCATCACATCCCTGAACAGGACATTACCCTTTGCAAGCGATGGTTTTGAATAGGTGATTTCTCCGGTTGCATTGCTTGCTTTGCCTCCGATCTTTATTTCGCCGGTATAGAACATTTTATCGGCATCACGGATATTTGCTTCCATACGAATGATGTAAATGCCTTTCGGCACCTGAATACCTGCTTTATCTTTACAATTCCAGTGTAAGAGTTGCTTGCCTGAAGCAGGAGTAGCTCCGGTTATTGCATCCACTTCTTCCTTCGTTGCATTTTTCAGATTAACCTTCGAAGTCCATTCACTTAATGACAAAGGACGCTTAATATAACCTCCTTTCGCTGTGTAACGGGTGGCAAATAACGTGCAGATGTATTTACCTTTTTGATCTTCGACCCAGACAGCTAACTGATTACTACCATGTGTTGAAATTTTTGACCATGTATACGAAACTGTCACTTTCTTTTCCGGTGATTTTCCCTGTGCAAAAACATGGCAGAATAATAAACCTGATAAAATCAGGGTGCATAAGGTTAAATAATACTTTTTCATTTGATGTGTTTTTTTGTAAATTAAATTAATTGGTCCTGTAATTCAATTCAATCTGTTGTTCTATTTTTAAATTGAATTTTTTATAACTGGTAGACAGATTGAAAATAAGACTGATTTATCAACTGTAAATTGCTGATTACAAAATATTTAAAATATACTATTTTTATTCAGATTTGTTTCAAAGTTGGATAATATCTATTTGTTTTTATAAATCTTAAATTTATAACTATATTGTTTTTAAAATGATTTATTAAATTTCATTTTTTTAATCCACAAATATATTATTTTTTATTCAATGTATGCACTGTCAACGTGGGATAGAAGTTTAAAAAATGAAAAAAAAATAAGGATTCAACAAAATTGGAAAGCTTGTGACAGTGAAGTTGGAAAACTTACCGATGAAGCATGAATTCATTTAATATAGGCAAACAGTCTGTAATTTCCAGTGTTCATTCATGTGTAACATTGTTTTTAGGGTTGTATTTTCCATGCAGCAACTATCGTATCATTGTTACTACCTTATGTTTTTTATCAAAATTTGTCTTCGATTATTTTAAAAATACCGGAGAATCTGAACCTTTGTACGGGTTGATAGCCTTTTATACCACCGCTATTCCTGCACGACACGCGGATGATTACCCTGATACCTGGATTCAGGGAGTTTGAAGGTTTTTAATATATTATCTGCATAGCAGAGTTCCGGTATTTTTAAATGAAATTGGTGATTTACCGTTGTTTCGTTATATCAGTTTTAATTCGTTTTTGAAGGAATTATGTCGTAATCAGGATTTTGTTGACATATTCAATGTGTCAACTGTTAGTGTTTGACGGTGAAAACGGATTTTAAGTAAAAAAGGGAGAGTGCATATTTTACTGCTGAATCACGTTATGGTTGGAGCCTTAAACTATTACCCGAAGTACTTGAACGTATTCAGAACAAATTAAACAAATGTGAAAGTGTCAATTCAATTGCCAAAAAGAAGGACTCTCTGAAGGCAGTATTCGTTCAGCTATAAAACCTGGGCTTTTAATTCTACTTTACTAAATTAAAAGTTGTGAAAAATTATTTTAACTACACGCAACACGAAACGCTGAACATGGAACGCGGAATACAGATCGCAGAACGTTGAACACGTACCACGCAACGCGTTTTACACGCATTCAGTAAGCATTTGGATCCCTATTGGAAGAATTAAGAAGATATTACCCTTGTAATGCGGAGAAAATGCGGATGTATTGCGCTCTAATATTACACCGTTTCATGACCGTAATATCACCGTAATATCACCGTAATATCACCGTAATACCAGTAACTATTTTCTAAATGCGTACCGAATGCGTATGGAAGGGGATTGATATTTACCGGACATTAAAAAACAGGTTTCGACGTCTTGACCACACTGTTTTTTATCCTGTTGAATTTACACAATTATTCCGTAGGAATTGAGGTTACATATTCCCGGTGAAATGACATGGATCCGGGGGAAGTGTCGTATTTTCATCACCTGATTTCACATGTTACATTGTGGGGGCATAGATAGTAATCACACAAAATGGTTTACAATGAATGTTCAAAGAATAGACTTATTATTGAATTTTATGTTTTTTAATGATATAAATAAATAACTATCAGTTCATAATTATTGGACAGTCTATGCATAATACCAATTAATAATTTATTTCTGCTTTACCAAATTAATAATCCTCTAATTATTAGACGTTTATCGTTATTTAACTATTAGAATTAAGTGTTGATTATAAGGTGATTAGCTCCTCCGAAACGTTAGTAATTTATTTAAACTTATATTCTTATTGATTCTGCCATTTGTATAAAATTTCTTCGACTAATCATATGATATACTATTTTGAGAATTAATTTAACTGATTCAAAATATATATATGATCATGTATAATGCTTAAATGATTAAAAACCATTGTATATCAAGCTACTAAAATATTTCGAATTCTTGAGCTTTAAATTAAATATCACAAAATGTTGTAATTCAACACATTGTTGTATTACTACTACTTTTGAATGATATATTTCTGCTCCTTTTTTATTACTATAATTACTACTTTAGTAGTTGTAAATCAGTATTTAAAGCTATTTTTAATTCAATAAATCTTTGATATTTTTACAACAAATAAACTTTAATAAAAAAATGTTTATATAATTTATTGAATTATAATATTTGCTGATTTATTTCTACTAGAATAGATAACCGGAAAAATTAAATATTGTATTTTAAATTCAAAAGAATAAACTGCTTTATCCTTTCTAACAAATATAATATTTAAAATCATAGAAATAAAGCAAAAAGATAATGAACCGTATTTAATATATGTGAAAAGTATAACGATACAATCGTATGTTTAATTCATTCTTTGGCATTTTAGGACAATCAAGTTAAATTTTCTCAGGCTGTTTACTTTCAATAATATTTATACAACAGATATAAAATTTAAACTATGAATACGCTATACTAACAAAATAGATATATTTTAACACATTTCTGATAAAGGTTAATCAAGTTTGTGAGAGTTCTGAATAATTCAAAAAACTTTCAAATGAATACAAGGTGGAACATATCCAGGATCTACGGAAACATTACTAAACCGTTTTATCCATGTCACGAAGAAGCCACCTTATTGTCCAAAAAAAAACATTTACTTCCTCAATTCTTTTTAGTGAAAAATTTATTGAAATCACTTCTGATAGGATTGATTTTATTCCTGAGCATTTCACACTCACAGGCAGCTACTTATTATTCGAGAGCCAACGCAGCATGGAATGTAGCTTCAACATGGTCGACTGTTGCATATGGTGGCACTGCCGCTACTGCATTTCCGGTTGCCGGTGATATTGTAAATATAGGGAATGGGTATACAGTTACAGTCAGTGCTGCCAATGCTGCTTTTGCTACGTTAACCATTGATGCGGGTGGTGTACTGAATCCCTCCAGTACAAGAACTATAACAGCTTCAACTTCTATTACTATAAACGGCACGTATACCAATCAAAGTACAGCGGCAATTACAACTCCTACCTGGATATGCAACGGCACGTACAATCATGCTACTTCGTTTGCAACTTTACCTAAAGGGACTACTACATCAACCTGGGCCTCCAATTCTAATTGCAATATCACAGGAGCATATACCTCAGCCGTACAATTTGCCAATTTTATAGGACAGACCTTTGGCAATTTTACATTTAATCCCTCCTCGATGACCAATACGGTTTGTTTGTTTGCTGCCTCCGGGAATACAACCATTCTTGGAAATTTCACGATTACTCAAACCGGAACCAGCACACTTTACATGAGGCAGACTGGTTATCAATTTGTGGGAGTCATAACCATCAATGGTAATTTTAGTATGGCAGCCGGCATTTTCGATATGCATAACGGGGGAAGTACACCCACTATATCATCCATCAATTTACTGGGAAACTTTACGTTGTCGGGTACAAGCATTTTAAAACAGACGACAACACAATCAGGTTCCACTGTAACCTTTAATTTTATGGGAAGTTCGGTTCAAACGGTCAGTATATCGTCCACCACACAAATCACATCACAGGCAACAACACCCACCTGCGCCATTCAGTTTACAGTGGCTAGCGGTTCAACCATTGATATGGGAACTTCGGTGCTTTCAGGAACCAACAATACTTCCTTTGTCTTAAATGCAGGTGCCAGTATTATTACTGCCAATACAGGAGGTTTATCTACAAGTGGTGCTACAGGCTCCATCCAGGTTAGCGGACCAAGAACCTACAACATTACTTCCAATTATACGTATAACAGTTTAGTCGCCGGTCAGATCACCGGGAATGCAGTTACGAAAGCAAACAATTTAACTATCTCTAATACGAATGCTTCAGGAGTGACTTTTAGCAATTCGATTTCAATCAGCGGTGTGATGGCTGTAACTACCGGAGCTTTTGTTAATTTAGGCACATTCACCTCTCCGGTTGCTGCTCTTACTTTAGGTGGCGTTACTAAAACTGCCGGAACTTCGTATGGCGGAACTTCTTCTTCTGCTGCAAATATACTACCTGTTTATTTTAATACGGCTACCGGTATAATAACTGTAAGTTTACAGGCACCGACGAATTTAAGTTATAATTCACCCTTTGCATTTTCCTTAAATGTTGCAATAACAGTCCAAAATCCAACTGTAACAGGAAATGTAACAACCTGGGCGATCACTCCGTCATTGCCAGCCGGTTTAAGTTTTAATACATCAACAGGCTCCATCTCCGGTACCCCTACAGCCAACAATCCTTCCACAATTTACACAGTTACTGCCTCAAATGCAACCGGGAGCACAACGTGTCTTGTTGTAATGAGCGTTGGAAATTACCGGTATGCAGTAGCAAGTGCAGCCTGGAATGTAACTTCTACCTGGGCAGCAACTTCCGATGGTACTCCGGGAGCCTCAGTACCGACTTCGGGAGATCTTGTCTACATAGCTGAATCGGCAACTAACCGTTCAGTAACTATTCCTACAGGGTATACTGCTGTCTGTGGCAGTCTGACTATGGGTAATTATGGTGCCGCAACAGTAGCTACCCTTACTTTTACAGATGCCACAAGTATATTAAATGTAGGTAACGATCTTTTAATGAACCGTCCGAATGTCACGGCAACCACGGTGATCAATGTGAATGCCGGGACTTTAACGGTTGGAGGGACACTGAAATTATCGAATAGTGATTTAACTCCGAACGCAACAGCGACTCTAATTGATCAGGTTAATATTTCAACCGGCACAGTTACAACAGGGAACTTGCTCTTTAATGGACAATCAGCCCCACAAAGCCAGGTTATTTTCAGTGGAGCCGGTACGTTGAATATTAGCGGTAATATTACATTCGGATATATTCTGGGAACCCTGACACCCTTAACAGGTACTGTTAACTTTAATGGAACTACTGTTGCACAGACTATTCCGGTAGGAGTAAGTGCGGTTACCTATAATAATTTAACCATAAATAATACCAGTTCAGGGGGTGCAGTAATAAACGGTGTTATCTCAGGTACAAATACAACCGGGAACTTGTCAGTGGGAAATATAAGTTCAGGCAGCACTTTTGATACCGGCGGTTATGCGATAGTATTGGCCTCCGGTAAAAACTTAACTGTGGCAAATGGATCCACTTTAATTTTATCAGGTTCTTCAGGAATGCCAACCGTGTCGGGTGTAGGAACAAAAACATTTGGAGCTACCAGTGTTGTCAATTATAATGGGTCGTCGCAAACTGTTTCTTCCGAAACTTACGGACATTTAACGTTAAGCGGTTCAGGTACAAAATCAATGCCTGCAACAGCAATTACTATAGCCGGTAATTTCACCCTCTCGGGTACGGTTTCTGTTACAGCTTTGGCTGCCATTAATACCGCAGGTAATTTCACTTTGGGAACAGGTACTACTTTCATTGCTTCTACTTTTACCCATACAGTAGGGGGGAACTGGACGAATAATGGAACTTTTACACCAAATTCAGGCACTATTAATTTTAACAGTGCAGGTGCAGGCAATATAGGAACCAGTAATTTCAATAATATTACTTTTAGTGGTGCAGGAACAAAAACGGCATCAGGTGCATTAATAATTGGAGGTAATATAAGCATAAGTAATAATTTTTCGGCTGGCACTTTCGGTCATACGGTTGGTGGAAACTGGACAAACACCGGTACATTTACACCTAACAGCAGTATTATTATTTTCAATGGTTCAGCAGCACAGAGTATTAACAACGGAAGCAGTATTTTCTACAATTTTACGATAGCGAATACCGGAGCCAACTGTACGGCAACGTCAAATGGCATTACCGTCACAGGAACTTTTACAACCAATTCAGGCACTACACTTGATATGGCAACCAATTCCCTGGGAGTAGCTACAGTGATCCATTCAGGTACCTTATTGACACAAAATACATCAACTACACCTATTACTGCCGGAATAACCTGGGGGGGAACTGTGAATTATAACAGTACTTCTACTACGCAAACGGCTATGGCAGGAATATATAATAACCTTACCATCAGCACTTCGGGTGGGGCGACTGCAAGTGGCAACATTACTGTAGACGGTGTGCTTAACCTTGCTTCGGTGAATCCTGTTTCTGGGACTAAAGGTTGTCTGGAGATGGTAACAAACTATAGTACGTATCCGGGTACAACAAGTGTTAACCCGGGAGTAAATACGCTCGTATCTTATACCCTGGACATGGGTTCTGCCGGTACGACTGTGGGAGTGGGTGATGTAACCGGTATTGTAAGACGGACGACAATTTTAGCAAATACATCCTATAGTTTTGGTAACCAATACACTACCATTGCACTTACTCCGGGAACCATGCCAACTCAAATGACTGTAACAATAAAAATAGGGTCTGTCGTTCCGGGTAAAACGGATGCCGTAAAAAGACTTTATGAAATTGTTCCTACAGGAGGCAGTACTTGTTTTGTTTCAGCGAACTTTCACTTTTTAGATTCAGAATTGAATGGGAATACAAAATCAAATCTTGTAGTTTTTGACTACGACATAGGTGGGAGTACATCAGTTCCGGATGAACATGGAAGATCGGCATATAATTTCACGAATAATTATATTGGAATGTCAAATATTCCAATCAGTTATTTTATTTACGTACCGGTTACACAGGAAGAAAGAACAATATTTGAACTGGGCAATCATGCATCAGCAAAATATCTGACATGGACGGGTGTTGTATCTTCCGATTGGTCAAATGGTGCGAATTGGTATCCAGAAGGAAATCAGCCTGATCCAACCTGCTATGTGATCATTCCTGATGCATCCACGACCAACTACGATCCTGTTTTACAAGCAACCGACACGATAAATACCCTCACTATTCAAACCAATGGTGTTTTGGTTATGGGAAGCTCCACACTCTCCATTGCAAACAGTCAGAGTGCCGGTTGGGAAGATCAGAATCCAACAGGGAATGATCCGGGGACAAGTAAAGTGATCTTTTTAAATCAGGGAGCCACCATTTCGGGGACAGGACGTTTTTATAATCTTCAGATTTCAAGCGGAGCAGATGTTACCAATCAAACAGGAAGTTTAGTGAAAATTCAAAACTCGATTACGAAAACCGGTAGCTGGAACTGTAATCTATATACTAATTCTGTAGAATACGATGGTGGTTCTCAAACAGTTGTTCTACCGGATGGTAATAATCAATATTATAACCTTACATTAAATGGAAGTGGAACAAAAACGTTGCCTTCTTCCCTGACAGTAAGTAATGATTTTGCATTATCGGGTACTGCTTCAGTTTCGGGTACCTCACTTTCGGTGGTTGGTAATTTTACAAATACTTCTACTTCGGGAAGTATTTCAGGAACTGTAAATTTCATTGGTAGTATTCAACAGATTCTAGGTGGCACACAATCGGTCACATTTAGTAATATGACTATTAACAATGCAAATGGCGTAGACATTGACAATAACGAAACAGTGAATGGAATACTGACACTGACCAATGGTATCATCATAACAGATATCTATTCCCTTACGGTAGGCTGTTCAGGGAGTATTACAGGTGCCGGTACGTCGTCCTATATTGAAGGTAAACTTGCCAGGGTTTTTTGCAGTACAGGTTCTAAAAGCTTTCCGGTAGGAAAGGGTGGAAATTATCGTCCAATGACATTCCAATATACAGCATTGACAGGAACAAGTACCGTTACGGTCGAAGAATTTGAGTCTTCAACCATTAGTGGTACTCTTCCGGCGTCCACAACATTACTTTCACCAACCAGATACTGGTCAGTATCGGAATCCGGGGGAAGCGGAGAAACTTATTCTATCACTCTTGACGGAACCGGTTATGTTTTATCGGGAGTGCCGGTCATCTTAAAAGATGGTACCAACCCATTGACATCCTATTCAGTAACAGTTGCCGGAAATAATTATACTGCAACCGGACTGACACAATTCGGTAATTTTGGAATAGGCAATTATTTACCCTACATAACATGGTTAGGTTTATCAGCTAACAACAGTTGGTTTACATCATCGAACTGGTCTTCAGCAAGTGTTCCAGCAAGTACGGATGATATCCGTATACCCTCTTCATTATCTTATTATCCGGTAATTAGCGGTTCAAGCCCGGGGTCTGATGTTACTATTGGAAGTTCAGGGAAACTTCAACTTCAGGCTGGTGCAAGTCTTACACTGGGTAATGGTCCTCTATTAACATTCGGTTCGGGAGCAACGATTACTACAGGTACCGGTTCAATGATCATCCTTACCTCCGGTTCCCGCTACCTGAATCAAAGTTCAGGCACTCCAGCCCTGCAAGTACAACGTGATCTGACAGGCACAAAGGGTTGGCGAATGGTTGCTTCTCCGGTGGCGACAACCTTCTCGGATATGTTTAAATCACCGCTTGTCACACAAGGTTTTACAGGTTCTACCTATCCTGCATTACAACCTGACTTAATGTGGTGGGAAGAAACTGATCCGGGAACAACCCTACAAAGCTGGAGGAAGCCTTCTGTTTTCACGGATAATATGGCAGGGGGCAGAGGATATTTTCAGTACCTGTTCAATGGTGCCGGAATAACAGGTGGGGGCACTTATACGGATATCCTCCCACAAACTATATCCGTCACAGGCATAGAAAATTACAATAGCAGCAGCGGCAGTTACAACTATACCATGACCTATACTGCCCGCACAGCACCAACAACCGGTACGAATTATTATGACGTCAATGCCCTCGACCAGGGTTGGAACCTGATTGGTAACCCAACAGCCAGTACCCTGGATTGGGATGCTGCCTCTGTATGGACAAAAACCAATGTGGATAATACTATTTATGTATGGGATCCGTCGGCATTAAGCGGAAATGGTGATTATCTGACCTGGAACGGGACTATTGGAACTTTGGGAAATGGAAAGATACCTCCTTTCCAGGCTTTCTGGGTACATGCCAATGCCGTATCACCGTCATTAAGTTTTACGAATGGTGTTAAAACAGCGACTGCCGGTACTTTTATGAGAAGCCCGGGCATTACTGAAACGGTCAGTATTCCGATTACCCTTTCAGGTCAACAGATGGAGACAACTTCATATCTAACATTCAGCGACAACGGTCAGGTAGGACCGGACTGTATGGATGCCTATCGCCTGGAACCTATGAATGATACCTGGATCGAGTTGTATACATTAAGTTCGCCAGGTCATATTAGTCCGTTAGTCATTAATAATCTTCCGCTGGCAGACACCAGCCTGGTAATTATTCCTTTATACGTAGGCTCTCAGGTTGCAGGCACGGGTATCGGCAGTAGTTATTTATTAAAATGGCATATACCCGATAATTTGCCATCAGGATGGAATATAAGCCTGCAGGATCATCAGCTATTAAAATCCATCTCCATGACTGATACTACTCAATATACATTTTACTATATATCCCAACAGGTTAAATCATCAACCACCGGTAGTATGTATAACCCGAAACAACTGTTGAAAAAAATATCGAACATAAGTCAGTTGGTCAACTCCACACCACCATTCAGTATCGTGATATCCAGGGGTGGTAAAAAGATTGATTATCTGGCACCGAAGCCTGTTTTATTACCCAATTACCCAAACCCGTTTTCTACAACCGGCACACAATTACGATTCAGTTTGCCAGAGCAGGCACAGGTACGGATTGATGTCTACAATTTGAATGGCATTCTTATTGAAAAACTTTTAAATAGTACCTGTCCGGCAGGATTTACAGAAATAAAATGGCAACCAAGCAACAGAATACCCGGTATGTATTTTATCCGCTTTATAAGCGGAGATACTGCAGAAACGCATAAAGTAATTTTAGAGAAATAATCACTAGTGTCCACTTAAATACATTAACAATTCTTTGAGACCATTATAAATCTGCATATTACACACTAAAATGTTGCGTGACGATTTGAATTATTTAATTTCTTAAAAACGTCAATAAAAGGCAACATAATAATTATTATTTTATGAATATTATTTCAGGTAATTTATATGTGATTATTAATGTGATAATTAATAATAATGGATTGAATATTTCATTGTCGATTAATAATGAGATTATTCCTTAAAATATTTAAGTGGACACTAATGAGAAATAATTATAATTAAAAAATAATAATTAACAATTTATAATTACCAGGACAATGAATTATAGGTTTTTATGAATTAATAATAGAATCTTTACATGTTTTCGATTACATACATGCTGTCATAAAAGAATTAAAATGAAAATTTTAAAACCCATTCACGGACTGTTTATTTTTCTGCTGGTACAGACGTCAATGATGCTGTCCGCTCAAAGCAAAACCTCTGTTACTATCAAAGCACAGGCAGAAGTTATCGACCAGTCCGGAATTGAGCTTGTTACTATAAAAAACATGGAAATTGATTTGAGCATGGCTCGCGATGGAAAAATATATGTTTCTGCACTTCAAGATACACAGGCTGCCATGATGATGGTAAAGGGCCGGGCAAATGCCAGATTCAGAATTAAATTCGCACCCATAGTAGAAATTACGAACAGCGCAGGCAATGGAACTTTATTATTAAAATATGAGATGGTTGGGTATTCAAGCGACAATCAGGGTGCCGGCGAACCGATTGATGCCACTGAAAGGATTTTACAAATGAGCAGTGATAGCAAATATTATTTTTGGGTAGGTGGACGTATTGACATTAGCAATGCCCGTCCGGGAAACTATGACGGTGAATTTACCATTGAAATAGAATACATTTGATATGAAGCAATCAATACGACATAGTATCCTTCTATTCACCTTCATTTTATTGATGACAGGATATGTTGCGGCACAACGTATAAGTTTTGGATTATATGCAACTGATAATATTGTGTTGACTCCGCTCAATACAGGGGCGCTTAACTTCAATGATAAGCAATCTGTTATCCTGTCCGGAAGTACCGTTACTATCAACCTTACTGACAATGCTGTTGCTATTCTGACTATTGAAGGGCAGGCAGATATGGATGTTACTGTAACCATTGATGCACCAACAAACCTCGATTTGAATGTCACAAACACTATTCCGCTGGCAATAAGATTCGCCTATTCAAATACCGGGGCTACAACAGATATAACAGCCAGGGCAAGTGCCATTGAGGTACCGGCAGGTTTTACGACTATAACTTTCCCCATTAAAAGACGTGCTTCAGGACTTCCGTTACCTCCACCAACTCCATCTCAAGCAGGATATACAGGACCCACGGGTACCACCTATTTATTTATTTATGGAACATTAGGACAGGTGCCGGTGAATGTTGCGGCCGGAAATTATACAGGCAATATTAATATTCATGTGGAGTATTCAAAATATTAAGATTTATAAAAATAGAAAGAATTGAATGAAAAATAACTACAATATGAAACAGTACCAGTTATTCATTTTGTGTTCCAAAAAAATAGAACACTTACCGTCGGGGATTCTCATATTGTTACTTATTGTTTTGTTGCCTTTCTCAGGACATGCCCAGTTTATCACGCTTAAACTGGACATACCTGCCAAAACAGGTCAAACCGAAATCGTACCTTTCGAAATGCATTCAACGACTAACACGAACACCGGTCAACAAACACTAAACGGTACGACTGTTATCTGTATTTCGGGAGCTGAAAATTTCTTTGTTCAGGCATTTCTTTCGCATTCCGATTCACTGCGAAATGAGTTGGGACAGGCCATCCCTTTTACTGTGTCCCTGGCTTACCGAAATGATGGTAACAGCAAGCCACCTGGTACGGACGCAAATCATCAGGCCTCTTTTCCGCTGAGCAACAGCAGAAGAATCATCGAAAATATGAAAAATTCATCTCAGGTGCTGGATGCATTTATTTTTATTCATGCCGGGGCAGCACTTCCTAAAGTACCAACATCCACGTATGTGGGTTTTATAAATTTTAAAATAGAGTATAATTAACTATGATGTGTCACTTTATTTAATTCTTATGCAAGGAGAAACAACCCTTATTATGATGCCCGTTGGGCAAATTTAGTTATTCTTGAAAATAATTTATCTATTTATTAATTTACAATTAAAATTAAAACAAAATGAAAACATCTATTAAATTTTTCGCAGCCCTCGCTATTATGATGGGCTTTGCATTAATGGCCAATGCACAAAACTCAGTGACTAACACTGTAACTGCAAATGCTACAGTACAGACTAAATTAGTTGTTTCACAATTACAAGCGCTTAATTTTGGAACTGTTGATAATGTAAGTGGTGTATCTAAAACTGTAAGCGTTTTAGGAGTTGCATCAACAAGTGGTACTGCTTCACCTGCACAAACAGGTGTTCAAGAAGGAATTGGAGAAATTGTAAGAACTGGTGGAGTTGTTACTTACAAATTAGTTAGTCCTCCAGCTAATTTGGTTGGACCAACTCCATCTTTACTCCCGATAGGAACTTATACAACTGCTTATAGTGTTGCTACTTCGGGTGGAGCACAAACGGCTGGTAACTCTACCGTTACAAATCCAACTTCGGTTGCCGCAGGTACTGATGATATCTATGTACATATCGGCGCTACAGTAACTCCAAGTGCTGCTACTACATTACCTGGAAGTCATACAGCAGATATAACTTTATCAGCCGAATACAACTAATTGGAAACCAAAAATTAATAAAGGGAGGTGGCGTGCCGCCAACCTTTATTAATTTCCAGTATGATTTTGTAATGGGATCTATATATTCATTTTTCTATAATATTATCAATTTAATTTTCATTTTAGTATGAACAAAACAATCAATAAATTAAAATACACTTAACTGTTTAGTATAAAGTGTCTTGATTTTCCTTACTTAATTCTGGGTAAATAAAAACCTTGAAATTAAATAAATTAATATATCAAAATTGTGGAATATATTTATAACAATTTTATATTTTTTGAAAAATTATTCGCTGCATTAAATTGAAAAAACTATATTGTCATTTATTTTATATTTTTATACTATGTTTTGTTTAATAATAATTATTATTGTATATTTGCATTGTTATTTAAACCATTTATCGGCTGTATATAAGACAGTTCGTGGAAACTAATCTTTTATTCTTATGAAAAAATTAAAACTTGCGATTGCTCTTCTTTGCGTGTTTAACTTAACCGGCAAGTTATATGCGCAGATTTCGCTGGCTCCCTCTTTTGTTTTTATTGATAAAAACAGCGGAGTGGGAAACCTCTTTGTGAGTAACAACAGCCAGAAGCCCTATGAGGTCTCCGTTAATTTTGCATTTGGATATCCGGGGAGTGATGTAGATGGTAATCTGGTCATGAACTACGAAGATACAACGGCCTATAATCACTATGCACTGGACAAAATGATACGGGCTTTTCCCCGTACTTTCATCCTCAAGGGTGGTGAACAGCGCACCGTACGGATACAGGTTTTACCCGGTCAACGTCGCAATGAAGGATTTTATTTTACGCGTATGAAGGTAATGGCCAAGCCTCAGGCAGCCGAAGTAACCGATAGTGTTGCGAAAGGATTAAGTACAAAAATTAACTTTAATTTTGAGCAAATTACCGCTGTGTTTTATCACAAAGGGAAAGTGACCACCGGGGTGGAGGTAAAAAATCTGGATGTGCATCAAAACGGAGGAATGCTGGAATTGCGCCCTACCCTGGAACGTACCGGAAATGCACCTTTTTTAGGAAGCATGTTTGCCAGACTAAAAGATGCCGGGGGCAAAGTGGTTGCCGAAACCCAAAGTACAACAACCGTTTATTTTAAAGAAATCCGTCGCATGGACATGAAGCTTGATAAAGTTACCCCGGGTACTTATACCCTGGAACTAAGCCTGGAAACACGTCGCAATGACATGATGGAGGAAGATTTGGTACAGGCAATACGAATAGTACATGATTCTAAGGTTGAAATAAAATAAAAAAAATCATCCATGAAGCAATCATATTCCCACTTAAACCATATCCATGGCGTGATATTGGTTGTCTTCATTTTGATGTTTCTTTCAGAAACAATGAATGCCCAACAGGAAGAAGTCCTTTTGTCTTTTCGTCATCCTGCCATAGGCAATGTGTATATCAGCAGTTTGTATAATTATAAGACCAATGCAGTTTTACTTCCTGTCATTGAGCTTTTTAGTCTTCTTGAAATTAACTACCAGCCGGATATAAAAAAGTTCACCGTTCAGGGGAATTATCTGACTCCAGGAAATCCCTATACAATTAATTTATCAGCCATGCAGATACAGCTTGGCAAAACTATTTATCCACTTAAGCCGAACGATTTTAGTATCGGTGAAACGGATTTTTATCTTTCTCCTAAGATATTCGAAGAGGTTTTTGGATTGAAATTCACGGTTGATATTGCCCCCCTGCTGCTAAGCCTTGAAACAACAAAAAACCTACCGGTACAGGAACGCAAGGCCCGTGAGATTGCCAGAAGCCGTTTTGAAAACAGTGAATTGAATCAGCAGAATTTTCCACTGGGTTATGACCGCAAACGTTCAATTCTAAGTGGTACCATGCTTGATTATGCCATCACAGGGGATTATGCACCGGATATTCAAAGCCTGAGTTATACCCTTACCGGTGGGATGGAAATGTTGGGAGGTGATATTCAGGGAACAGTCTATGGTTCAAACTCAAGTAATGGCATCAAATCAGTGATTGCCAACGGTATTCGATGGCGTTATGCCATCAGGGATAATAACTACCTGACCAGTGTGCTATTGGGACAAACCAGCACCACAAGTTTACAACCTGTATCTATCAAAGGACTTGCATTGACTAATGACCCGATTGAACCACGTCAAATGTACGAAACCTATGTGATAGACGGCACCACAGAACCAAATTCGGAAGTAGAAATTTATATAAACGAAAGGTTAGCTGATTTTAAACGTGCAAACGAACTGGGTTACTACCGCTTTAATGTGCCTATCACCTATGGTACTACCCGCATGAGCCTTCATATCTATACACCTTCGGGTCAACTCATAGTTAGTGACAAGCAAATGCAAATACCTTTCACTTTTTTACCGCGTGGCGTTGTATCGTACAACATTCAGGCAGGTCAGGTTGACAATTTTATGTCCGATTCCCTACAGAGCCAATGGGTAGGTCATGCCAATGTGGCAATGGGTCTGACCAATTGGCTCACTGCCTCGGTGGGTTCCCAATTTATGGGCAATACCTTCTCATCTGCCAAAGGAATCTATTATAGCAGCCTATCAGCACGAATTGCCAAACAATACTTATTGAATATTGATGCTGCGCCGACTAATTTTTACAGGTTTACGGGGAGTGTGATGTACCCCAGTAACCTGAGCCTGAACCTGGTTTATACAAAATTCGATGGTGCAAGCCTGTTCAATACCCGGGGAGAAACCGATAACCTGACCACAAATGTGTATGCACCATTCAACGTTTTTGGGATTAACTCAGGACTACGAATCAGTGGTGAACATCTCATATTTCCAACCGGCAATCAAACAACCTATAGCTCAGATTTAAGTGCCCGCTTGGGCAAGATAAACATTAGATTCAACTACCGCGATAATTTTGTTACATCAAACAGAGTTACCACATTTGGAGACGGTATTCTTACCAGTGCACTGACCTATACCCTAGCACGTACACCCGGAATTCCGGTTTATATAAGGGGCATGTACCTCAGGGCACAAAATAGTTATGATGTATCCAATAATCAGTTGTTGGAATCTGCTCTTGAGCTATCACGTTCAGTACTTAAAACAGGTCGTCTGGATATTAATATTGCCTATAACCATTTAACAAACACGATTAATTCACAAGTAGGATTAACTCTTGACCTGAGTCGGTTTAGGAGCACTACAACAGTAAATTCAACGGGTAACAAAGTAATAGCCAGGCAAAGCTTAAATGGTAGCGTTGGTTGGGATATGCCGAACGGTGCTATAACAGCAGGTAATCGTCAGCAGGTAGGACGAAGTGCTGTTTCCGTATTGATGTTTGTTGATAACAACAACTCAGGTCATTATGATTCCGGCGATCAACTATTGCCTTACAGAGGAGTAAAACTTGATCGTACAACTACTATGGAAATCGGTAAAGACAGTATTTTAAGGTTAACACAACTTCAAAGTTATTATAAATACAACCTTAGCGTAAATCGCAATGCCATTCCTGATCCAACATTAGTACCCATTAAAGACAAATTTTCATTCATTACTGACCCAAATCAATATAAACGCATTGAGATTCCTTTCTACCGTGGAGGTACTGTTGAAGGAGCAGTTCTGATTCAACGAAATGGTACAACAACCGGACAGGGTGGTTTACGTTTATTATTAAAGGCTGTTGACAAAGATTTTAACACAGTAGTGCGCACAATGAGTGATGGTGGATTTTATATCATGGATCTGGCTCCCGGCAAGTATACCGTTGAGGTTGATCCCGTACAATCGGGGATTTTAAATGTAAAACAACCTGTGAAACTTAGTTTCGAAGTAAAAGCACTGGCAGAAGGTGATTTTATGGAGGGGTTGAATATTATTCTGATTCCTGTTGTTAAAGTCACGAATTAAAAAATACATTTATCTTCTATTGTGAAATCAATTTAAATACTAAC
>Ga0302215_10000729_pt1 | contig 24171 bp, 22 predicted proteins | sample II_Fen_N3_1_FD_194580 | JGI IMG/M metagenome (GOLD analysis project Ga0302215, IMG submission 194580) | Peat permafrost microbial communities from Stordalen Mire near Abisko, Sweden - II_Fen_N3_1 | ecosystem: Environmental > Terrestrial > Soil > Wetlands > Permafrost | place: Sweden: Abisko... | reverse complement strand
TGTTTATCTGGCAAATACCTCATTTTTGGCTATTGATGATTAAATATGGCAAAGAATACGAAGAGGCTGGATTTAAAACGATTAATCAAGCCGTGAACTCAGGTAATTTGAAGATGATTATTTTTGCTTGGGTGATAGCTACTTCATTTTCATCTATCATGGTGCCGCTGTTTCTGGTCAATGTGTCATTGCCGTTTTTCCTCGCTATTTTTGCTCTGAATTTATCGTTTATAGCTATTTTCACCAAGCTCTCATTTGGAAATGTAGCTGAATTAAATTTCAGGAAATCATTCATAAGTATCAATATTTATATGATGCTTTTTATGCTTATGCTTATTGTCTTTCATATAGTTGTTTCCTGATAAGGACTGTGAACAGTTATTTTTTTTACTGCCTGTAAAACTAAAATAGGTGGCGTCGGTTGAACAAACACTTAGGTTGATATGTTGAAAAATGCAACGATACATATTTGTATCTTATTTTTCATGAGTTTTAAATATGCTGCCATTTTATTATTTGTAAGTTTGCAGCTTAATCATCAACATGTTTCTATCCTTAAAGCATAAAGTTCATGCGCTTGTAGCACTACTTTTTTCAGTGGTGTTATTAGGTTCCCTGCTCGTAAAGCCGGTGCATATTTTATTGATCAGTCATGATCGGGCAGAGACATTGAAGGTTCAATCGGATTTTGGCGTTGTATCTGTTCCGGGTCACGATTGTTCTATTTGTAATTTTGAATTTTGCTTTTTTATACCTCAGGCTCAGGTTTATGTGCCGAAAGCTGATATTACTTTTGCCGTTGTAATTACTCCCCGAACTATCGAGCGGATTGTTCAGCAAACTTCGCATCATTTCCTCCTACGTGGACCACCCACACTTTAATACATAGCATTTCTTTTTTTGCAATAGGAAGTACCTTCTTATTGCCTGCTTCGTTGCATTGTTTCGTGCTGTCGATTTAATAATCGCTGTATGGCATCATCGGTTCTCCTGTTATTTCAGAGCTTACGATTGTTGCATATGCCTGATGCTAGCGAAACACTCATTATTCATCCACTTTATTATATACAACAAAAATGAAAAAAATATATTTACTTTTCATCTCGCTTGTTGTGGCTTTAAGCAGCTATGCTGAGGTTACTGCTGTTTCGCAAACAAGCCTGCAAGGAAAAATCACCGACAAAAATGGTGAACCTTTAATCGGCGTCAATATTTATTTACCGGAACTGAAAACCGGAGCAACTACCGATGCACAGGGTTTTTATCAAATAGACAACTTACCCAAACATAGATTATCTGTTCAAATTAATTCGGTGGGTTACAAAATGATTTCGGAGAACATTGATTTAGGATCAATCACACATAAGGATTATGTGATGCAGGAGTCAATTACTGAAATTGCAGAAGTGACGGTAACGGGACAAGCAATCACTTCGCAACTAACTAAAACGCCAACGCCGGTGAGCATTGTCTCATTGACAGATTTGCAACAACATCCGTCCACCAATATTATCGATGCCCTGAGTTCGCAGCCGGGTGTGTCGCAAATTACAACCGGAGGTGGTATTTCCAAGCCGGTGATTCGTGGATTGGGTTATAACCGGGTAGTAGTGGTGAATGACGGAGTGCGTCAGGAAGGTCAGCAATGGGGCGATGAGCACGGTGTGGAGATAGACGAAAATCAGGTAAGCCGGGTTGAGATTCTCAAAGGTCCTGCCAGCTTATTGTATGGCTCCGATGCTATGGCGGGTGTTATCAGTTTCTTCTCATCCCCGATATTACCTCAGGGCAAAGTACAGCTCAAAGCCAGTACAAACTACCAGACCAATAACGGATTGATGGGATATTCGCTGGACTATGCAGGGCATAAGAATACTTTTGTATGGGATGTGCGCTACAGCGGCAAAGAGGCTCATGCTTATCAGAATAAGTATGATGGGTATGTATACGGTTCCGGCTTTAAGGAAAATGCAGCTTCGGCTTTGTTGGGTATAAGTAACTGGTGGGGATATTCGCATCTGACTCTTAGCATGTATCATCTGACTCCGGGTATTGTGGAAGGTAACAGGGATAGTCTTTCGGGCAAGTTCACGAAAGATATTGTACTCCCTGATGGTACGGTAGGTAGTGCGATAGCAACACATAATGATCTTACTTCGTATAGCCATCAGATGCCTTATCAGCAAGTCTATCATTACAAAGCTGTGTGGAATAACAATATCTTGTTGGGCGACGGAAGTCTGAAAGCCAGTTTGGGGTATCAGCAAAATCGCAGACAGGAATTTGCCGACGTGCTCACTCCCAATAACTACGGGTTGTATTTTCAGCTTCACACGGTAAATTATGATGTACATTACCAATCGGCCGAGCGTAATGGCTACAGTTTTTCGTTTGGTGTAAGCGGTATGGGTCAACGCTCGTTGAACAAAGGAACCGAGTTTCTGGTGCCGGAGTATGGCTTGTTTGATATAGGGGCATTTGCAGTGGCTAAAAAAACAATAGGCAAGTTGGATATTAGTGGCGGATTCCGTTTCGATAACCGGTCTGAAACTGGAAAGTCTCTTTATCTGAATGCTGATAATGCCAGAACGACAGCTTCTGATCCTACAGCAACGCAACGCTTCTTTGCTTTTTCGAAAGACTTCAATGGTGTAAGTGGAAGTCTAGGATTCAGTTTGCAGCTGAACGACAACTGGATTACCAAGTTGAATATCTCTCAGGGTTTCCGCGCACCGAGCATTGGTGAGCTTGCTGCCAACGGAGTGCATGATGGCACGGTGCGTTATGAAATTGGAAATCCGAATCTGAAATCAGAGCACAGTCTTCAGTTGGATTACGAGTTGGGTTATAACACCGAGCATGTGACGGCTAAGGTCAATCTGTTTGCCAACAACATCCGAAACTATATTTATTCGCACAAAATCAACAGTGTGAATGGTGGAGACTCTATTCAAAGCGGATATTCTACTTATAAATTTGATTCGGGCAATGCATTGCTGTTTGGTGGTGAGGCTTATCTTGATATCCATCCGCATCCCCTGGATTGGTTGCATCTCGAAAACAGTTTTTCGTATGTGTATTCGGAGTTGAAAAATCAATCCGATTCTACCCGTTATCTGCCGTTTACGCCTGCTCCCAAATGGACTTCGGAAATCAGGATTGATTTGAATCATACAATCAAATCGTTGAAAAACACCTATGTGTCGTTTGGTCTGGAACATGATTTTAAACAGAACCATGTTTATTCGGCTTACGGAACGGAAACTCCTACCGATGCTTATACCCTGCTGAATGCCGGTATTGGTACCGATATTGTTTGGAATAAACGTACGTTGTGTACTATTTACATAAGCGGTACAAATCTAGCCGATGTGGCTTATCAAAGTCATCTGAGCCGACTGAAGTACGAGGCTGAAAATTATGCTACCGATAGGACAGGAGTCTATAATATGGGGCGAAATATCAGCTTTAAGTTGATTGTTCCCGTAAATTTGTAAATTCTTCAGGAGAAAATGAAGCGCCCTTTAATCGGAAACGATTAAAGGGCTGTCTTATGCAATACAGACGGATTGGCATATTACATTTCTTGACTGGTCAGCACCACCGTATCGGGACGGACGATATTGACTGTGTACCATTAGCCTGTAGCTGTAGTGGCAAAAAGCAGGATTTGAATTTATCCTTGCTGATTAAATTTAAAGTTGAGTCAGATAGTCGTGCGTGTCTATAACACTTGCATACGTGGAATTTAAAGCAGCTAGGAATGCATTGTGGACATCGGCTGCTTGCACTTTTTCGCCGTGTATCTCCAGGTTACGGGTGGCACAGGCATCGCCAATCAGCGTACAGGTGTACCCCAGGTCTTTGGCTGCACGCGTTGTAGCATCAATACACATATGCGTCATCATGCCGCCTATTACCAAATCGGAAATATCGTTAGCATTCAGGTAGCTCAACAACTCCGTTTCCCGAAAACTATTGGGAAAATGTTTTATAATTACTTTTTCATTACTCTCGGGTTGTACATTTTTGTGTATTTCGGCTCCAACAGTATCGGGTAAAAAGAAAGTAGCACCCGGTTTAGTGGCAATGTGTTGAATGTGAATAACCGGCAAATTCTGTTTTCTGAATCTTTCCAGCAGCAGTGCGGCATTTTCACTTGCCTCCAAAGCTCCAACCAGTGTCATGGTTCCACCTTCAAAATAATCGTTTTGTATGTCTATTAGCAACAGGGCTGTTTTCATTGTTTTCTGCTCCGATTTTAGTGGTTTTATTTTATCCTGCAAATATAAAACTAAAAATGTGGAAAAAGTGATAGCTGTAAGATAAATAATCGGGTGTGGGGTGAGTAAATGACTATTAGTAAACATATTCGGAAGAGCAGGGTTTATATTTAGTTTATATTTTATAACGGATGTGGGTGTGGGGTCTCGCGATTTTTAATCGCGGTTATCAAATGCGCGATTAAAAATCGCGAGACCCTGATTAGGATCATATCTCATCTCTTACTACACTCAATTATTCTTTTTCCGGGAACCAAATAACAAAACTAACCCGGAATGATGGCTTATATGTAACAAACCTGTATATTTGTAGTGATAATCTTTCATCTTTTCACTATCAGCAGGATATGCCCACTAAGTCAACAATTGCAGCACACACCGGTCAACGCGTTTCGGGAGCCATGAAACGCTTTATGATAAGCTTCCTGACTGATGCCATGGCGCATCCCGAAAACCTGGAAAGTGGAAAAAAACACCTGAAGGCATATTGCCAATGTGAGCGCTTGAATTATCGGGCAGTGGAGCATAACCTGGACTTATTCTTCAGGTTATTAGCCGACTATCGCAAAACTAACAATGCAGTTTTGTATTATTTTCTGAGGTTGCAAGCTCAGTTTTGCTATGTGGACAAGGCTGCGTTTGATGTATTACCCTTTGCTGCCCCTAACCACGATAGTTTGCCTGAAGCCCAAGATCGGAGCGCCTACCACACCGGGGTTGATTTACTCTCTTCGGATAATTTTGGCGGTATGGTAGGTGGTCATCTGATAGGTTTATAGCGATAAAAGTATGCGGCATTCCTCCAATACAGCGTTTCATGTGTTATGGACAAAACCTTCCACCGGCAATGGTGAGCATTTCGGTATGAATGCTGCGGAGATACTGACCATGGTGTTGTCTGCTTTGATGTGGCAAAAACACAACGGCTCCATAAGTCTTTATACCGATAAAACAGGTTATGAGTTTCTCCGGGACAGGGAGCTGCTCGGGCTGTGGGATGGGGGCGTCAATACCGAAGTTCTTGAAACTACGGATTATCCGATTGATGCAGAAGTGTTTTGGGCAGCAGGCAAGCTGATAGCGCTGGAAAAGCAGGCGGCTCCGTGTGTAATGCTCGACACCGATTTAATCGTTACACGGCCACTGCATAAATTATTGAAAAATCAGAAAATAACCGCCCTGCACCCCGAGGAACTGAACGGAGAGGCGTATCTGAGTCCCGAAGTATTAAAGTGCCCACGTGATTTCAGTTTCCCGGCTTTTTACAACTGGGAGGTGCTGCCGTCCAATACGGCTTTTTTGTATATTGCGGATGAGAGGTTTAAAGACTTTTACGTCGGACAGGCCAAACGATTTATGTTTCATAACACCGCCAGACCTATGGAAATGGTTTCTCAGATGGTTTTTGCGGAGCAAAGATTACTCTCTATATGTGCCGATTATAAAAAGATAGCTATACAGTATTTGCTCCCCAATCCGTTTTCGACGACCAACGAAACGGTTGTCCATCTTTGGGGATTTAAAGGCATGTTGCGGCAGAATGAGAATCTGCAAGCTGTTTATTGCAAGCAGCTAATCAAAACACTGGGTATAGAGCTTGAAGCTAACAGTTTTTTTCAGCACTATGTGCAAACTTATTTCCCCGAAGTCTGAAAAGAGCTTTTTTATACCCCTGATTAGCCAATCAACCGCGGTTATTGGCTTTGCCGATTTTCAGTTCACATTCAAGTGCTTCGGACTTAAAATATATACAACATACGATAATTAAACTTGACAATAAATACAGAATGAAAATCTACTCAATAATCGGTTCGATGGTGGTAACGCTGGCCCTGCTATTCTATACCACCGGCTTTTTCAAAGAACAACGCCACAAGCTGGTAACTTCGCGGGTGTTATTGTTTTTTACGGTAGGTGTTGTGCTCGATTGTACAGCCACCGTACTTATGATACTGGGATCAACGCAGGGAGGACTGACTTTTCATGGCATAATCGGTTATTCTTCGTTGCTAGGAATGAGTGTTGATACCCTATTGCTGTGGAGACATAAACTGAAAAACGGCTCAGTACAGCCGGTGGACAAAAATCTGAATCGATCTACCCGTGTAGCTTATCTTTGGTGGGTGGCGGCTTACTTAACCGGGGGATTGCTGGTGGCATTACGTCATCATTCCTGAAAATAATAAGTATAGTGGGATTACGAGCTAAGGAAATGGTTTCTTGCTGATGTGTAGTGTGTTATTGACTTTACTAGTTCTGAAACCTTTACTCAACTAAAAGTAGAATTTCTTTCATCTACTTACTTTGGATTATAGGATTTATTGGATAAGTAAGGGTTGAAAGTAGTAGTGAAACCGGTAGTGTGACAAGTCATGCTTTCAGCAATATAGACAGTTTTGAAAATAAAAAATTATTTTTTACTTATATATGTATATATAATAAAAAAATAGTTATATTTGCCTCGCTTGTTTGTCATAAGCAATAAAGGTTGAAGGTTTAGATTATAGTTTTGTAGCAGGCTGATTCGGGAGAATCGGTCTGCTTTTTTTATGGCATGCAGAGCAGTGGGTTGTTATTCAGCTTTTACTACCGGTATATCTTTCCGGTTACTGCTGTAGCAGAGCGATAGTTTTTTATTTTACCGAGTTCACCTTATTTTAGTAGAGACGAGTGTGTTGAATATCTTTTTATAATAGATGTGCGCGGTTTTAATAAAAAATAATTATATTTGCCCAGAAGTTTTGTCATAAAAGATAAATTTAAATGTTAGAGTTTGGATAAATTGTTAGGCAGGCCGGTTCGTGAGAATCGGTCTGTTTTTTTTATGTAGTGCAGAGCAACGGTCTATTATTCAGCTTTTACTACCAGTATATCTTTTAGGTTGGTGCTATAGCAGGGCGATAGTTTTTCATTTTTCAGTTTCCATTTCCGGTCGAAGCCCTGAGCCGCTATTTTTACTTTTTGCTTGCCGTAGGATGCGTTGAGTTTATCCATCACGGTCATCACTTTTTTGTATTTGGTTCGGTCGCGCGTGTCGAACAGGTCGGCCTGCAAGGGACGTTCGGGAGATATTTCGCTTACTATGACGCCGGCTTTTTTATAGCGGTAGCCTTCCCTGAAGATGGACTTGAGCCCCCTGAGGGCATAGTCGATAATCTCGGTCGTGTCGTTGGTCGAAACGGGCAGGCGCATCACCGCTTGGTTGGCATACTGCGGTTGGTTGGTGGCAAAGGGATTGGTGTGTATAAATACCATAACTACGGCTGCGGTAGTTTTCTGCGTGCGTAGCTTTTCGGCGCAGGCTGCTGCAAAGTTGGCAACTGCTTCGGATACGGGTTCAATGCTTGTCAGCTTTTCGCCAAAACTGCGCGAAGTGCAGATTGATTTTTTCGATGCAGGTCGTTCCATTTCAATACAGGCTGTGCCGCGCAGTTCGAGCCAGGTTCTTTCGCCCACCACGCCCATGTGCTGCCTTACCCAGGCTTTGCTGCGCAGGGTGAAATCCCAGGCCGTATTGATGCTGTGGTATTGTAGCTTCTTGGAGTATTGCCTGCCAATGCCCCATACATCGGCTATGGGCGTAAGTTTAAGCGCTTTTTCGCGTTTCTCGTCGGTGTCGATTAAGCACACTCCGTTGTATTGCTTGTATTTCTTGGCAAATTTGTTGGCTACCTTGGCCAGTGTTTTGGTGGGAGCTATGCCCAGACTTACAGGTATTCCGGTGCTTTTTATGACCGTCCGCACCAGTTTATTCCCCAGTCCGTTGAGGTCGATGTTTTCAAAGCCATCGAAATGCAGAAAAGCTTCGTCGATGGAGTATATTTCCATTTCGGGCACAAAAGTCCCAATGATACTCATAACTCTGTGCGACATGTCTCCGTACAAAACATAATTGGACGAAAACACGGCTACCCGGTTACTTTCAATCAGCTCTTTGAGTTTATACGCCGGCTCACCCATGGGGATGCCGAGTGCTTTTGCTTCGGACGATCGGGCAATAACGCATCCGTCGTTGTTTGATAGTACCACGACAGGTTTCCCGTTGAGCATTGGCTGGAAAACCCGCTCACAGGATGCATAAAAGTTATTGCAATCAATTAAACCGAACATAATCCGAAATTAGTTTTTACGGTGATTTTTGATGGAATACGTTACAATTCCCCATATACAAAAGTTGTTCTCTTCCGTTACCTTTATCGGCTCAAACTTAGGATTGGCCGGAACAAGATAAATTACATCGGTTTCAAATTTTATATATTTCAGTGTAAATTCTCCATCGATAAAACATACAGCCGTGTCACCGTCTTTAGGATCCAGGCTTTTATCCACCACAAGTATATCGCCATCCATGATACCGGCATCCTGCATGGACGTTCCTTTTACTTTGGCGTAAAAAGTGCTTGTCGGATTGTTGATCAGTTCGGTATTTAAATCAATTTTCAGATCAATATAATCCTGAGCCGGGCTTGGAAATCCGGCTGCTATTCCTCCATCTACGAAAGGCAGAGGCATTTGCGAATTGGTGTTGGCCGAATAAAAATCCAGGGTGGGAGAGTTTGCTATTTTTCTGATATGTTGCATAATACCGTGTAAGTTTTCGTGCTGTGGTTGTGATGGCAAAGTAAGTGATTTTGTTTCAATAAATAGAAAATCTGTCTCGATAAAAAAAACGCAATTGCCATTTTTATGACAATTGCGTTTTTACGGTGTGACCCCGATGTGAACACTTTTCATGTTTAAACTAAAAATAAGTCTGTTTAAAATGAATGTCAAAAAAACTGATTTAAAGCTGATTCATTGTATGACCGTTTAATCTAATATAAGTCTGATTTAATTAGGTAAGCTCGAAAACTGTCAGCACTTTTGCCAGTATATTTTATTGGGGTTATTTTCGCCTTTTTGCCGACGAAATGGTGATTATCGATAAAATAGACCTGCTGATCGACACCCTGAAATTCGGACTGCCGGGCGAGGATCTGATAACCATTACAGCCGCCATGACCAAAGAAAACGGAACCAAAGAAAAATAAACAGCAACTGCCGACATCATAACCTGCAACAAAAAGAGAGTTGAAATGTATTCGACTCTCTTTTTTGATATTTCGTCGTTTCGACTACGCTCAACGACCAATAGTTCTTGAGCGAAGTCGAAAGAAAAGAAATACCCCGAAGAAACAAAACAATTTATTCAGAAACAGAAAAATAATTATCTAAATAGTTTGTGGTTAAAAAATGTTTTGTAAATTTGGGGCGGAAAAATAAACAGAATCATTTTCATAATCAGGCTATGAAAGGATACATGTACATATTACTTTGCGCTAACGGTCAATACTACACCGGCAGTACAAACGACCTTGAAAGAAGATTAGCTCAACATCAAATGGGTGAAGGTGCAAACTTCACCAGAAAGCATTTGCCTGTAAAGCTGATTTACTATGAAGAATTTCAACTGGTAAGTGACGCTTTTTATCGGGAAAAACAGGTGCAGGGATGGAGCAGAGCCAAAAAAGAAGCGTTGATTAACGGAGACAGAAATAAGTTGCATGAGTTGTCGAAGTGCCGTTTCGACAAGCTCAACGACCAACGAACCCTGAGCGAAGTCGAAGGGAAGACCGATGAACCCTAAGTGCAGACAAATGCCCTTCGACTTCGCTCAGGGCACGATGGTCGCGATGGTTGAGCGTAGTCGAAACTATATATTTAAAAAAAAGAAATACCGCTCCCTGAGCGAAGTCGAAGGGAGTAGCCGAAGGGAGCAGTCGAGAAAAAAATTAGACGTTTATAAATATAATCGGATTATACTATGAAATTCTCAGAACGTTACGGATACGAAAAACCATCGGATGTTATTATTAGGGAAAGAATAACTCCTGAAATTCAGAATGCGTTATGTAATTGTTTTCATTGGTTTTCAGACAATTTAATGTACAATCATTATGTCGTGATAGAACGATATATTTGGTGTAATTTTTTGAATCAACGAGTAGATCGATTCAGGTCAAATTCTGATATTATAAAAAATTACATACAAAACAATGAAATTGAATGGTTCAGAAAACTTGATTTGGTTGAAACAGTACTTTCATTGAATTTTGAATATTATCATTTAGAGACAGTAAGTTCTTTTACAGAAGGTCTCAACTTTGAATTTGAACGATTAAGGTTTGGGTATAGAGTAGTTGAAAATCAAATTGTAGGAATTACTTCTGAAGAAGAAATCAAAACGATAGAAACGGCGATAGATGAAAACAAAGAGAATGTGAAACTACATTTGAATAATGCATTAAAGCTGTATGCTCAACGTCCGGAAGCTGATTACCGGAACTCTATTAAAGAATCGATAACAGCTGTTGAAGCATTTACTCGGGAAATAACAGGTGATAAAGGATTAAATCTGGCTAAGTTGGAAAGCACAGGTATTAAGATACCACCAGTACTTCGTAATAGTTTTAATATAATCTATGGTTACACTAATGATCCAGCTACCGGAATTCGTCATGCTTTAATGGATGAAACTGCTGAATACGTTCCCGGTGCTGATGAAGCCTTATTTATGCTTGTTTCATGTAGTGCCTTTATCAATTATTTGAATAGTAAAAAAACTAATTAGTAAATTGTGAGCAGGAAGCATACGATAATAATGATAATAACAATATTGATAGCACTAACAGGTATTTCAGCCCTGGCTATTGATAAAAACAGCTATATGGTATACTACAAGGAAGCATATCAGGATAGTAAACCCACGGAGGTAGTTAGTTCGTGGATGGTGCCGTTTGATGTCAGCAACCGGTGCGATATACGCAGCATTCGGGTGGTAAGTGTGTTTGGCGATCATCGGGAGTCGTACCTGAAAGGGCATATCCATACAGCTACGGATATGATTCCGGCTACGCGGTCGGCACTGACTTATATTTATCCCATGGCGGTGGGAGTGGTTTGTTCCGTTCATCTGAGTCATCCGCACAAAACAATCGTTATCAGGCATCAGTTGGCTAATGGAAAAACGCTGTATACGTCGTACAAGCATTTGCAGGAAATATACGTAAGCGTAGGCACACAGGTAAATCAGCAAACCAAAATAGCCCGTTTGTACACGCGCGAGGAAACAAAGAAATACAAAGGAAATTACGACCATTTGCACCTCGAAATCCGTAAATCGTTCTACGATTATGGATGTGCCAGTTGGTTGACGATGAATAAAACCGAACTGAACGAATTGTTTTATGACCCCATGGTATTTATGAAAAACAATTTGGGAAGCAGTGTAGCAGACAGATCAAAAAGCTCTGGTAACCCGTAACTGATTCCTGGTAACTGATAGAAACCCTTCCCCCGATAAATCGGGTACTTCCCTTACAAAAGGGAAGATCATCCGGGTGCGTGGGTTTGTGGATTTTGAAATAGGGCTTATATAAGTTTGTGAATATGGCTTCTGATGATTAATTATAAAAATCCCGCACCGGGTAATTGTCCCCTTGCTAAAGGGGACGAGCGCAGCGGAGGGGTCTTTTATATTGAAAAAATAACTTATATGATTATAATGTATGAAGCATAGACAAAACTTATATGTTTTCTTTCTGATGGTTTGTGTCAACATTCAGGTTTCCGCCCAAAGCAACGATAGCATTATAGGAAAACTGTCTCATTATGTCAGCATTTTAAATCACTTTTCTAAAAACCTGCCGCAGGAAAAAGTCTATCTTCATTTTGATAATTCCACCTACTATCAGGGGGATGATATATGGTTTAGCTGCTATTTGGTTGCTTCGGGATTTCATCAGGCAAGTCAACTTAGCAAAACGTTGTACGTGGAGCTACTGAACCCCGGAGGCGAAGTGATAGAAACACAAATTCTCAAAGTGGAAAACGGACGCTGTCACGGAAGTTTTAAGTTAGGCAAGTTGCCATTTTATTCCGGCTTTTATGAAGTACGTGCCTATACGAAGTATATGCTGAACTTTGGGGAGGATGTAATCTTTTCCAGAACCTTTGCTGTTTACGATAAACCAAAAAAGCAGGGAGACTATGCAGAGAAAAGTCTGTTAGAATACGGACGGGGAAAATATCCGATATTTAGAGAGAAACCTATAAAGCAGAAAAAAGTAACGCTAAAGTTCTTTCCTGAAGGTGGAAACTTGGTCAGCGGAGTGCCCTCGCAAGTAGCTTTTGAAGCTACGGATGCGTACGGCAATCCGATTGACATCAGGGGAGAGATAATTGGCGAAAACAAAGAAAGCTTAATCGGCTTCAAAACTACACACGATGGTCGGGGTGTATTTTCATATACTCCTGAAGCTAAAATACTTTCCGATGATAAGGCTCCTAAAATAGTGGTAGATTACAAGGATAAGAAATACACATTCGACCTTCCAGCAGTTCAACCCAAAGGAATTGTACTCAAAATAGATAATCTTTCTTTTCCTGACAGCATTGGGGTGAGTGTGCTTTCAAACAACGATACTCCAAAGGGAATATTCGGTCTGGCGCTACTGAGTGGGAGTACTTTACAGAAATACCTTATGATAGATACCTCAGAAGGTAAACCCATTGATTTCAAAATAAACAAACAAAATCTGCCTGCTGGAGTTTCACGCATTGTTCTATTTGATGCGGCTGGGCAGATTGTAGGTGACCGTTTGCTATTTATCCACCGGAATGAGAAACTAACTATTCAGGCAAAAGCAGACAAAGCATCCTATAACCCCTACGAACAGGTAAATATGCAGTTTGCCATAACAAACAAAGATACGATTCCGGTGGAAACCACTTTTTCTGTATCGATCAGAGACAAACAGAACGACGTAAAACCCGATCAGGACATTCAATCCAATCTGCTGCTTATGTCCGAGATTAAAGGCTATGTGCATAATCCCGATTATTATTTTGAATCAACGGACTCCGTTCACCAACAGGCACTCGACCAATTATTGATGGTACAGGGCTGGCATCGCTTTGACTGGGACTGGGTAAGCGGAAAGAAACCCTTTGAGCTGAAACATCGTCCCGAAAAAGCCATCGATGTCAATGGGCAAGTGGTGTCGTTTGTAAAATCCGTTCCTAAACCGAAAGTAAATGTATCGGCACTTATTTGCCAAAAGAATGATAGCGGCAAGGTGAAAAACAGCTTTATGGAAAACTTTGTAACCGACAGTTTGGGTCGTTTCCGCTTTGCAGCCGATGTGGAGGGAAGATGGGATATGGTTTTTGCCGTAACGGAAAAGGGAAAAACCAAAAACTACCGCACAGTGTTGGATAAACTTTTCAGTCCTGAGCCCAAACGATACCGATATACCGATTTGTTTGCTCACATACCTAACCCTGAAGAAGAAAATACGAAGTTAAATGATACATTGACTCATGCAGTAAAAGACACATTATCTCTTTCTAAAATCAATTACGATTCAATTGCCAGAAAGGGAGTGCAAGGGAAAATACATAACCTGAAAGAAGTGGTGGTGAAAGCCAAAAAATACAGTAAAGAGAAAGACATTCTCGAAGCAAGATCAAAATCGCTGGCTTATTACGATGTGTATGCAGAGCAAGATAAAGTAAGGGATAAAGATGACATACCAGAATCATATCTGAATGATTTTTTAATCAAAACCAATAAGGAATTTTCTATGTCGCATGGTGAGGATTCTACAGAGATTGAACTATTGTATAAATACAGAGAGGCTCTTTTTGTTGTTGATTACCATCAAACAAGCATAGAAGAGAACCTTAAAATTCCAAATTATATGAGGGCAGATTATATCAAATCCATTTATGTAAGTGAGAGCGCTTCATCTATATTAGATTACTTTATTTTACCAATAGGTTGGACACAATTCAAGGTGTTGAAAATTTTTAGCTGCGTAGTATTTATTGAAACATTACCTGGTTGGAAAACGCCTGCTGAAGCAGGCAAAGGCGTACGCAAAACTTGGATGGACGGTTACAGCAAGGTAAAGGAATTCTACAGTCCGAATTACAGCACACTACCACCAGAGTCCGACTACCGCCGTACGCTGTACTGGAATCCTGCGGTAAAAACAGATAAAGACGGTAAAGCCCTGATACAATTTTATAACAACAGTAGTTGCAATAGTTTTAGCATCAGTGCCGAAACTATTACGCAACAAGGAGTGATTGGAGTGTTGAAAAGATAATTCATAATTGACAGCTAATCCTGTCCTTCGTCGAACACTTCCCTTTAAAAAGGGGAAATTTGCTGGATGGGGAAGTTAGTAAAGTAATGAATATGGTTTTCTAGTTTAAACTCTATAAAAATAATAATTAATGAGACAAGATCAGGATTCCGAAGTTGTACCCTTTTTAAGGGGACGAGCGAAGCGGAGGGGTTTGATAACTCTCGTAATTACAGTTCTAATGGATTGGACAAAAAAATAGAGTTGACAATTGTATTTTCGCCAGTGTTTTAAAATAAAATCCGCTATAGTGTTTATTTATAGCGGATTAAATATAATAAAAGTGACCCCGATGGGATTCTAACCCATGACCTCCAGAACCGGAATCTGACGTTCTATACAGCTGAACTACGGAGCCTTTTTTGTGGCTGCAAAGGTAACAAATTATTCGAGTTCTGAAAAGAATACACGAGGGCAAATAAAGCAAAATGAGGAAATAATTTCTTATTCCTCATTTTGCATTATTCTTTTACTGATTACTACCGACTAGTGATTACTCTTTGTTTATCTTCTGTTTCCACCCATGAAAATCATGATGTAGTACACCAGCGTAGCCAATGAACCCAAAGCTGCTACCACATAGGTGTAGGCCGCTGTTTTAAGGGCGTCTTTAGCCTGATCGTGTGTGTCGTAGTTGGTAATGCCCGATGTGTCAAGCCAAGCCAAAGCACGTGCACTGGCATTGATTTCTACCGGCAGCGTAATGAAGCTAAACAGGGTGGTGGTAGCAAACAAACAAATACCGGCAAATAAAAGATTCGGACCCAATGTGTTTATCAACAAGATTCCGGCCAATAGTACCCACTGCATCCAGTTGGATGCGAAATTGACCACAGGGACAAGTTTCGAGCGCATGGTAAGCGGTGCATAAGCAGTGGCATGTTGCACGGCGTGTCCGCATTCATGGGCTGCAATGGCTGCAGCAGCCACACTGCACGATGCATATACGTTTTCGCTCAGGTTTACGGTTTTGGACAGGGGATCGTAATGGTCGGTTAAGTGACCGTTCGTAGAAACTACCTGAACATCGTAAATGCCATTATCGCGCAACATTTTCATGGCTACGTCTTTTCCTGTCATTCCGCGCGAGATAGGAATTTTTGAGTAGCGTTCAAATTTTGATTTTAGATTGCTCGTGATTAGCCAGCTAATTAAAGCAAATACTCCGAAGATAATATAAATACCATACATACGATTCTGATTTAAATGTTTGTCTTTATTTTTCTACAAAATCCTTGCCACGCGACAATGTGTCAGTCTTTTTGGTTGAGATATACGAAACTAACCTCCGAATGCAGGGAAATGTTCAGTAGCATTCGTTACAGTTGGTATAAACGCAAACGTTCCGCACCTTGTTTGCAAGTGTGTGGAACGTCTATATATGAATTATTGAGAAGAAACTACTCCTGATAGCGAATAATTGTTTGATCTCTGTCGGGTCCTACCGATACGATTTTGATAGGTACTTCCAATTCTTCTTCCAGAAAACTGATGTATGCATTAAACTCTTCGGGAAATTCATCCTCGCTTTGCATTTTTGTCATGTCGGTTTTCCAGCCCGGAAGCTCAACGTAAACAGGCTCTGCGCCATCGTTAAGGTCGTAAGGGAACTGTTCTACTTCTTGTCCGTCAATTTTGTATGCTACGCAAGCTTTAATGGTATCAAACCCGTCCATAACATCACTTTTCATCATGATAAGTTGTGTGACGCCGTTAATCATTACCGCATATTTTAATGCAACCAAATCTATCCAACCACAACGACGTGGACGACCGGTAACCGAACCGAATTCAGACCCTATCGTACGCATGCTGTCGCCGGTTTCGTCGAACAGTTCGGTAGGGAATGGACCGCTACCCACACGGGTGCAATATGCTTTGAAAATACCGAATACATCGCCTATGCTGCGCGGAGCAATACCCAGTCCGGTACAAGCACCTGCACAAATAGTGTTGGACGAAGTAACGAATGGATATGACCCGAAATCAATATCGAGCATGGTGCCCTGAGCGCCTTCGGCCAATACTTTCTTTCCTGTTTTCAACGCATCGTTTACAAAATGTTCGCTGTCAATCAGCTCAAAACGTTTGATACATTCGATTCCTTCAAACCATGCTTTTTCCAGTTCAGGTAAATCGTATTCAAAATCGTATTGTTTCAGTATTTCTTTGTGGCGGGTTATGGCCGTGTTGTATTTTTCTTCGAAGTTGTGAAGTATATCGCCTACACGCACACCGTTTCGGCTCACTTTGTCTGTATAGGTTGGGCCTATTCCTTTTCCGGTAGTGCCTATTTTGCCGATTCCTTTAGCCGATTCGTAAGCTGCATCGAGCAGGCGGTGAGTAGGCAGAATTAAATGCGCTTTTTTAGATATTTTCAATCGGTCGGTCAATGGGTGACCTGATTTTTCCAGTGCTTCTACTTCTGCTTTAAACAAAGCAGGATCGAGTACTACACCATTGCCGATAACATTTACTTTGTCGCCCTGAAAAATTCCTGAAGGGATGGAGCGCAATACAAATTTTTTACCTTCAAACTCCAGTGTGTGACCGGCATTGGGGCCGCCCTGAAAACGTGTAATAAGATCGTAATTGGGAGTAAGAACGTCAACTACTTTTCCTTTACCTTCATCTCCCCATTGGAGACCTAATAAAACATCAACTTTCATTTATTTTAAATCTATATTATTGTGCAAACTTTCGATATCGTACATTATTATAAGTTCCTGAGAGCTACTTTACACTTGTGACAAAGTCCGTAAATGTAAAGTGAGTAATGAGAAGTGTGGAAACGCGGAAACTTTCGTTTTTGAATGGACATTCGCAATTGTTCGTCTGAAAATTCTTTTACATTCCCACAGTTGGTACAAATCAGGTGATGATGTGTACTGCTTCCAAAGGTCTTTTCGTATTGGGCAAACTGACCGCCCAACTGATGCTTTATAATCAACTTGCATTCCTGCAACAGATCAAGGGTGTTATAAACCGTAGCACGGCTTACACGATATTCTGCCCTCATGGCATTAAACAAAACATCAGCATTAAAATGACCTTCGTATGAATAAATTTGCTCCAGAATAGCATAACGTTCGGATGTTTTCCGATGATTATGCTTTTTAAGGTATTCTGTAAAAAGCTCTTTTATTGATTCGTATGAAACTTCTTCTTCCATTTAATAAAAATGTGACCAACAAAAGTACAACTTTTAGCTTGTTTCTTTGCTATAAAATATTTAAAAATAATATTTCTTGTTTCACTTCATTATGAATGTATCGTCGGGCTGTTGATGAACTGTTAGAAAAAGAGTCAATTTCTTTCAGAATGTAAGTTGCTGTATGTTTGTCTTTTCGGGCACATCTGCTCAGACACAGTGCAATTGCTTTGTAGAGGTGCAGCTCGTTGGTGTCCGATAGGGTAGAAGCCTGATGAGTTATTGTTGTGATTTCATTTTCATTAAATTTTGCGGCTAAGCGGGCTGCTAATATAAACCCGCTGATTTGTACCCAGGGTTTATCAGACTGAATCCACTTCAGCGACAACGAAGGGGCATAGCTTAATTTGCTAAATAAATTCATGCAGGTCTGTTCTACTATTTCAATTTGGTTGAATGTTTCGACCCATTGTTGTGCCAATTCTTCGGTAAACTTGTCTACCGGTTCCAGCAGCGTTGCCATAATCATTGTTTCCCTGATCTGAAGACTCCATAGACGTTGTGCCAAATCATGCTTGGACGCATACAGTTTGGCTATTTCTTTAATTCGGGGAACGTCCACACCGTAGTTCTTTTTGTAGAAAATTCCGTTTTGAGTCATTTTATCAGACACAATTCCATTCATCGAAAGGCGGATTTTAGCTCTTATTTCCTTAATTTGTTGGTCTAATTCGGGATTGGCAATGTGATATTCCATTTTGTTTTAGTTTTTAAATGTTGGCAATTAGCCTATTGCAAAAAATCCACGTTTTTTTCGGGTAAATAGTTGCACATAATCATTAGCTGTATTATCTTTGCACCCGTTAAACATGGTGGTTGTAGCTCAGTTGGTTAGAGCGTCTGATTGTGGTTCAGAAGGTCGCGGGTTCGAGACCCGTCTCCCACCCACCGGTAAATTTTTAGAAAAAGGAAGAGCAGTTTAGTTCTTCCTTTTTTGTTTTTTATCAGTGCTAACAACGCTGTTGCTGAACATATTGGTAGCAGTGAATAAATCCACAAATTCATACCCGCTTTTCGCAATGGTTGAAAGAAGCAAGTGTAACTTTGTATAGAATTTATCTTTCCTTTTGTTGTCGGCTCCCATGTGAAAAACCAGAATATTTCCGTTTAGTCCTTGCGACGACTCCAGTTCCATGATGTTATTGTAGATTTCAGTGCTCGAAAGGTAATTGTCGCGCATGTCAGGCGTACTGACATCGTAGTTCGACATCGTTTTTGGGGTCGGACTGATAAGCTGCAATCCGAATTCATTAGACCATTGGCTGATAGTGTTATTGTACCATTCACTAGGAGGCAAAAAGAACGGAGCTTTGCTTTTAGTTATGCCAAATTTTTCCATTTCCAGGTAATTATTCTTTAAATCGTTCAGAAATTCATTTTTGGTAACAAATAACGAATCTCTTTTCAGGAAAGAGCAGTAGAGTATGTTTTTGTCGGAATTTGCTCCCAGATAATATCCTTCTTTCTGAATTTCTTCAATATATTGTTTGTTGTTTTTGTTTCGATAAAAATCGCCGGTGAAAAAGAACGAAGCTTTTATTTTCAGGCTTTTCAGGGTATTTAATATTGTTCGGGCTCCGTCGGAGAATTCACTTCCGGCAAAAACAAGGGATATTTGCTTTTTACTCATATCGGTGTTGGTTATTGCCCCGAATTTATATTTATTGGTTTCAGCGACTATGTCCGGACTTGCCTCCAGCTGTTTGCAGGAAAGCAGGTAAGCCAAGGCAGCTGTTCCGTCAATGGTCGGTTCATTGGTAGCATAGTCGGCATTATCATCGTGGTATACCGCCCAGTCGGATTGAACCTGATCATACATGTCGTCTTTAGAGAGCTTATCCCCTATAAGTGTTTTGAATGTGCTTGCATTCACGGGTCCATTGACCAATGCGCCCGAAAGCGGTACATGGCTGTTGTGTGCCAGGGTGGAATGAGGATCGGATGGGTACACGCCCAGTTGCGGCAGTCCTATAACCATGCTGGTTCCCCAGGGGTTGCACCCGAATAGCCAATCTATCAGTGATGTTTCCAGATTCAGGTAGGTTGAGTCGTTAGTCAGTGCCCGGTACAAACGACATTGGCTGGCTATGGCCGTAACCATATTGTTCGACCCCAACACCATTGGTACGGCTATGTTGAACGGATTATCGGCAGCAGCATTGTTTACGCGCTGTATGCCGCTGAGGAGGTTCTGCAAAAACTCTTTCCGGTAGCCCGGATTTTCGACATTGGCTATCACGTAATGCCCCAGGTTCAGGTACGGATACCATTGATGATAGGTAGTGGTGTCGGTACACATCCAGGGTGATATTGGCTCAATCCTGCCAAATTCGGCTGCTTCTCTGAGGTAGCTCCCATCGTATGTGAGCCGGTAAAGTTGCGCCGCAGCCAGCTCCATATCATCTTTCCAGTTTTCTTCCTCGAAATAGTAAGGCGATCTGCCCGGCACGGACTGGCACACACCGGGATTTTCTTTTCCATATTGATAAGCTTCTACTGCTTTTACTTTCAGGCTATCGGCAAACGTAGGATAGTATACGCTCAATAGCTCAGCTCCCAGACTAAAAGCTGAGGAGTATTTTCCGGCAATGGATGCAATGCCCGTAGAGTTATTCTTATACCCGAATAATCCCTGCGGTTTACCTGTTGCAGTGTACACCGGACGGCTTATGGCTGCCTCCGATTCAGCATCGGCCGTCTCAACTCTCGAAGCCCCGAATTTTTCGTGCTTAAAGTCATTGGCTATTTGATGATACAGAACATCTTTGGTGGGATACATTTTCATTAGCCAGTCCAGCCCCCATTTTGCTTCATCAAGAATATCGGGGATGTCATTCGGTTTGTTGTAACCATATGCATCATATTTATCAGAAAAAGCTGTAGGATTGAGCTGATAAGCAAACAGCAGCTGTAATACGGCTGTAGATGAAGTTGCTCCGTACTGAAGGAAATCAGTTGACTCCAACCATCCACCCCTGACATCCAGCGATTTGGGCTTAACAGGTTCTGAGGTTGTGATCGGCAGCTGGATATTCCTGTATTTGCTGTTTTTTGATTTGAGCGATTTTAAAAAATCCTGATCGTAAGAAGTCTCTGATGTTTCCTTTTTTGCGGTAATAATATCTTCAGCATCGTAGGTATTGTATTGACGAACCTCGGAGTATAAATCGGGATTGTAACCATTTCGTTGCAACCGGAGAAAATTTAATACAAAATCGGCTGTTCCCTGATAAATGTTGTTATTTATGTAAATAGTAGGAGAATAAGCCGTGCCGGCTTTGATGTAGAAAGCACCTTGTTGTTTGAAAGAAGAGAAATTAAGAACATAAGTGCTTTTGAAATTTTCGAATTCTTCTTTGGAAACAACGGTATTAAATGTTGCCAATTCCTGATTGGTCAGCGCATCGTAGATTGAAAATTGTTTGATGTCTTGGGCAGATTCGCTAATGAATACAGCCTTTTTTAGAGCATGGGGCAGATAGCCCATCTGATTGATTCTAATCCAGGCATCGATGCCATAAGTACACATACTTATGCAGAAAAATGACAAGAATACCAAAACTATCCTTTTTCCCATGAATCGAATCCTTTTTTTTGCAAATGTAGCTGAAATTATCGAAATAACAAATGGAAAATTATTGAGAAAAAAATATTACTTTTGTGGCTAATTTTATTTTGTACAATTACTATTAACACGAAAGAAATGAAAGTATTAAAATTCGGTGGAACGTCCGTAGGTTCTGCCGCTCGTATGAGAGATGTTGCCAAGCTGATATGCGATGGGGACCAAAAAATAGTGGTGTTGTCGGCTATGTCCGGAACAACAAACAGCCTGGTGGAAATCTCGGATTATTTTTATAAAAACAATACTTCAGGCGCATTAGAGCGTATCAATGCCTTGGAACAAAAATACTTTGATGTAATTGAGGAGTTGTTTTCAACTGCTGAGGCTAAAAAAGAAGCCATGTCTGTTGTAAAATCGCTTTTCGAATATCTTCGCTCATTCTCGAAATCTGTTTTTACACTCTTCGAGGAAAAAGCAATTCTGGCTCAGGGCGAATTACTTTCTACTACCATATTTCAGCTTTATTTGAATGAAACTGGAGAAAAGAGCGCATTGCTTCCAGCTTTGGAGTATATGCGTATCGATAAAAATTCTGAGCCTGACACCAACTACATAGCAGAACATTTGGCAATTCAGCTGACTGAGCAACCCGGAAATACGATTTATATAACTCAGGGTTTTATCTGCCGTAATTTCTATGGCGAGATTGATAATTTGCAACGTGGTGGTAGCGACTATACTGCTTCACTGATTGGTGCTGCGGTAAAAGCCGATGAAATTCAGATTTGGACGGATATTGACGGTATGCACAATAACGACCCCAGATTTGTAGAAGGCACCAAACCGGTTCCGGTACTACACTTCGAAGAAGCTGCCGAGTTGGCTTACTTTGGAGCTAAAATTCTTCACCCAACCTGTATTCTTCCTGCTAAGCTGAATAATATCCCTGTTCGTTTGTTGAACACTATGGAGCCTAAAGCTCCGGGAACATTGATTTCTACTCAAAGCAAGAAAGGAAAAATTGAGGCTGTTGCAGCAAAAGATGGTATTACGGCTATCAAAATAAAATCTGGACGCATGTTGTTGGCTCATGGTTTCTTACGCAAAGTGTTTGAAATCTTTGAATCATATCAGACGCCTATCGATATGATTACTACTTCGGAAGTCGGTGTTTCAGTATCTATTGATAATGCAAAGCGTTTGGATGAAATCGTAAATGATTTGAAGAAATTCGGAACGGTAACTGTAGATAAAGATATGGTTATTATCTGTGTTGTAGGTGATATGCCGTTCGAGAATGTAGGATTTCAAGCCAAAGTGGTGAGCGCCATGAGTGAAATACCCGTTCGTATGATTTCGTACGGAGGAAGTAATTACAACATTTCTTTCCTTATTAAAGCAGAAGATAAAAAACGTGCATTGAACGCTTTAAGCGCGGCATTGTTTAATTGATGATAAATTGTTTTCAACTATTGAATTCAAGTCTTGTTTCAGGTCTGTTCTCAACAACGTACCTGTAACCTGTAACTAAATACTCGTAACTTTTTTATGATAAAAGCTAAATATCCGATAGAGAAATTCAGCAAAATAGAAACTCCATTTTATTATTATGATCTGGAAGTACTTCGTAAAACGCTGGAAGAAATAAATATCCAAAGTAAGAAAAGTGATTTTCATGTGCATTATGCCATGAAAGCCAATGTAAGCCCAAGCGTTTTAGCTGTAATTAAAGATGCCGGACTTGGTGCCGATTGCGTGAGTGGTGGCGAAGTGCAGGCGGCTATTGATGCCGGAATTTCACCTTCAAAGGTGGTGTTTGCAGGTGTAGGAAAGGCCGATTGGGAAATTAATTTGGGACTGGACAATGATATTTTTTGCTTCAACGTGGAATCTATTCCAGAGTTGGAAGTAATCAATGAACTGGCAGCTGCTAAAAATAAAGTGGCCAAAGTGGCATTGCGCATTAACCCAAATGTAAGTGCTCATACACACCATTATATCACTACCGGGCTGAGCGAAAATAAGTTTGGAATTAATATGTCGGAGTTGGATCAGGTGGTTGATTTGTTCCCTACGCTGTCCAACGTAAAACTTATTGGAATCCATTTCCATATTGGTTCGCAAATTACCGATTTGACATCGTTTCAGGGATTGTGTGTTCGTGTAAACGAACTGCAGGAATACTTCCAGTCGCGCAATGTGGTTCTTGAGCACATCAATGTTGGCGGAGGTCTTGGTATTAATTACGAGCATCCGAACCATTTTCCTATTCCGGACTTTGATGCTTACTTCAAAGTATTCCGTGATCATTTGCAATTACTTCCAAATCAAACCCTGCATTTTGAGTTAGGACGTGCTGTTGTAGCGCAATGCGGAAGTCTGATTTCGAAAGTGTTGTACGTTAAACAGGGTAGTTCTAAGAAATTTGCTATACTCGATGCCGGATTTACCGACTTAATCAGACCAGCTTTGTATCAGGCATATCATCATATCGAAAATTTGAGTTCAGACCTCACCGTTGAGCCTTATGATGTGGTTGGACCTATTTGTGAGTCGTCGGATACGTTTGCTAAAGGCTTTGAACTAAATCAAACTAAGCGCGGTGATTTAATCGCTTTGCGTTCGGCAGGAGCTTATGGCGAGATTATGGCTTCGCAATATAATCTGCGTAAACTACCGAAAGCTTATACGTCTGACGAATTGCTTGCCTGATATTGCTGACTTATTTGAATGATAAAACTTCCTTCGACCGAATATAACCGGTAATTGCTTACTGATAACTGAAAATAATGGAATTTTACGGATTTTATTTTTCTTTGATTGAATTGATAGCCTTTGGCTTGTTGTTTCTGGCATTCATATATCAGCTCTATTTTTATTTACGCTATATGAATGGAGTTTTGAGATGGAAAAACAGAATAA
>Ga0302215_10000724_pt1 | contig 24247 bp, 16 predicted proteins | sample II_Fen_N3_1_FD_194580 | JGI IMG/M metagenome (GOLD analysis project Ga0302215, IMG submission 194580) | Peat permafrost microbial communities from Stordalen Mire near Abisko, Sweden - II_Fen_N3_1 | ecosystem: Environmental > Terrestrial > Soil > Wetlands > Permafrost | place: Sweden: Abisko... | reverse complement strand
TGTCTCTACCGAGACAAATTATTGATAACGAGAATAACTTTCTTAACGCTTCGCTAAAAGTTATTTCCCGTAATCAACAATGATTGCATTATCATTATCATATTTTTTTAATTTGAATGAAAAAATAAGTAATAAAACGGTCAACGTTATTCAGGCATCAACACCTACTTACCTCTTACCTCTTACCACTTACTTCTTCTGTTTCTTATATTTCCTTACTCCTTACCTCTTACCTACTTACCTCTTACTCATTCCTCATTCCTCCTTCCTCGCTCCTGTTTAAAACCACTTCTTCCTTTTAAAAAACCAAAGCATTCCAAGGGTGGTAGCCAACATGACTCCCCACATAATAAAATACCCATGTGCCCAGTGCAATTCGGGGACATTCACAAAATTGGTACCATAGACGCCCACAATAAAAGTAATGGGGATAAATATGACTGAGATAATGGTCAGCACCCTCATGATCTCATTTAGTTTGGTACTCATTGACGAATGATAAATGCTCAGTTGATCGTACAGGATTTCACGGTAACTATCTGTCAGTTCGGATGCTTCATTTATATTATCCTGCAATTCCCTGAAGTGAATATGATTTTCATCATGGATGAATTCCGATTCCATTTTATTCAGATTCAGGATCATCTCTTTGGCGGGCTTGATGTTTTTTCTAAGAAAATTCAATTCCCTTTTAAAAGCGTTGATATCATCCAGCAATTCTTTTCGGGGATCGTTGGTCATGTCTTCTTCCAGGTTTTCAATTTTTTCGCCCAACAGTCCTATCACGTAAATATAATTATCGACCACAACATCCAGCAAGGCAAATGCCAGGTAATCCGATCCTGAAGTGCGGATTTTATTTTTATGTTTGCGGATACGTTCGCGGATAGGCTCAAAGACTAGCCCCGCCTGTTCCTGAAATGATATAAGCGTGTTCTCCGCAATGATAAGTGATAAATTTTCAACTGTAAGGGTGTCCTCTACATCATTATATTGCAGCATTTTTATGGTTACAAAAATACCATATTCGTATTCCTGCAATTTTGGACGAACGGAAGGATTCATAACGTCCGAAAGGATATTATTCTCTATTTTATATACCCGCGCCAGATTTTCCATCAACTGCGCATTATCGAGTCCGTCGATATTCAACCAGGTTAATTTTTTTGACTTTTTCAGTACCTGAAGATCATCGGATATGCTTAATTCAAGTTCCGTTACATCATCCAGGTTGAAATCCATGGCACTCAATACAATCTTATCGGTCTTCTTTTGGCCCCTGAACACTAAAGCATAGGGAGACAGTCCGATATCTTCTTTCTTCTTTTTTATATATCTCGACATTTTGTAATTCTTTTTTACTTCATGAAAGACAAAGGTAGCAGTTTTTTTGTTTGGATGTTAAGAAATTGCATGTTGAATTGTATAAATTTTACGGAGTATATCAATGTCGTTTAGTTAGTAATCTCTTTTGCTATAAAACGAAATCTTCGTTATGACACTTTGTGACTTAGAGTCTTTGTGTCAGGTTAAGAATAGCCACGAAGGCATTTTCAATTCATAGATGGCACGGGATTTACGCAGTCATGTAAAATTATCGGGATGACGGATTCCAAAAACGGATTTGATTTAGACAATTTGTGGTTTATCTGATTTTCTTTTTATATTTGTAATCCGAATGCATATCTATCACTGAATGGTTTTTGAACGGTTTTAGGTTGGTTTTGGATTGGTCGCTATTCTGATATATCAGTCACTTAACAATCATTTATTCGTCCTATATATGCCATATATCTATAAAGGTATATGGCATATATTTTGTAAATAAATGAAAGAAATATAGATACAAAAACCAATCCAAAACCAATGGAAAGCCATTTGCAGAATAATATTAAAATGGGATATCAGGATATGCTCCTGCAAATCAGATTAAGAAAGTAGTAGAAGTCTGAATATAAAAAGTGAATTTCATCCCGTCAGATCGTATTTTTGATCAGCAGCCCGGATGATATTCAAAACAAAAAAAACAGATGAAAGAAGAATCCTATCCACCACCACGGGGAAATATCAGTAAAGCTACATTATTCAATGAGAATATATACCTCGGAAGGGAAACAGCACCTTAACCCCTTAAGATTTTTTTCGTGGGACTAAATATCAATAGAAAGACAGGCAGTACAGATAATATTTCACCGAAGTGAATGAACTTAAAAATGTATTCTATCGTTAATTTATTGTGAAAATGGAATATTGTACGACGGCTTTATACAACTTACAACTTTATCCATTTAAATTAAAGGGACGTAAGTTGATTTCTATTTTGAAGTATATTCTTAATGGCATAAATATAAAAACGAACGGCTGAAATAAACAGCGGCGTTCCCATTGAAATATAAAAAAGGGATAACCAGGTAATTGGTACAATTCCCGAGAGTCTTAATGTTATTCCAACAGTCATCATCACAGTCATCATGATATAACTCCTCCAGTTAAAAAATGAGAAGAAACAAGGCCGTTCAATTTGAATTTGTAAAATCCGGTTAATGTGTTTTAATGAAATAGCCGAGAACATGAATCTGTAAAACACGATACCGGCAATAAGGCAACCGGTTTCTTCGAATTCAATCTGTAGCGAATTGAATTTCAGGATGGAGAAACCTCTGTAAAGCAACATTCCCCCGGCAAATGTCCACACCAACGCTGCCACCAACAATAAATACTTTTTGGGGATGCCCGGCTTAAAGGTTTGAAAAAATGAATGATCGAATCCCATACATTGAAAATTTAAGCGTAAAAGTACATTTTTTTTTGAAAAGAGCTACTCTTTTCAAAAATAACACATTAGAGATATAACAATCCTGTGAATTTAATTGGCACATTCCGGGTTGTTTTGTGCAGTTCGTATTTTTTTGCTACTTTTGCATAAAAATATATCTATGACGTTTGATATTGTAATAATTGGATACATTGCCGGATTTTGTACTGCTGTTGCCCAGTTTCCTCAGGCACTAAAAGTTATTAAAACAGGTAATACCCAAAGCATTTCAATAGGAATGTATTTAATAATGACCATGGGTATTTTCTTTTGGTTTTTATACGGGGTACTGATTCCAAATATTCCTATGATTCTGGCAAACGGAGTCTGCCTGATTCCATCCCTATATATCCTTTTCATCACGGTACGTAATACATTCAAAACAAAAAAAATAACGTTATGAAGCGCATTCAGATTATCAACGGACCAAACCTGAATATGTTGGGGAAACGTGAACCAACTGTTTATGGGACTCAGACTTTCGAAGCTTATTTTGATGAATTAAAAACGTTGTTCCCGGATGTGGAACTGGAATATTTCCAATCGAACAGCGAAGGAATCCTGATTGACAAACTTCAGGAAACCGGATTTACAGGTGATGGCATTATTCTGAACGGGGGCGCATACACGCACACCTCCATTGCAATAGCTGATGCCATTCGTTCAATAACCGTTCCCGTTGTGGAAGTTCATATTTCGAATGTGTTTCAGCGTGAAGACTACCGTCATCATTCTTTTCTTTCAGAAGTGTGTAAAGGCTGCATCATCGGCTTTGGAATGGACTCTTACCGATTAGCAATTGAAGCCATTATCCGTTTCAATTAAACTTTTCGTATTACTTATACGTTTTCTTACCTACCCACCTCCATTTCTTTTAAATGGAGTATCTTATAAATAAATAATTTTTTTATGTTTAAATCGACCAAAATAGTAGCAACAATTAGTGATAAACGTTGTGATGTAGAATTTCTCCAGGCCATGTTTGATGAAGGAATGAATGTTGTTAGAATGAACTCGGCACACTTACAGGCTGAAGGTTTTACCAAGATCATTACCAACGTTCGTGCAGTAAGTAATCAAATTGCAATCCTGATGGACACCAAAGGTCCTGAAGTTCGTACCACTGTTGCAGAAAATGATGAAATTGAACTTTTTACAGGTGATATTGTAAAAGTGGTTGGCAATCCCGATCTTATTTCGACAAGGGAATGTATTTCAGTGAATTACCCTTTCTTTGTACGCGATTTAAAAGTGGACGATGATATTCTTTTTGATGATGGTGAAATCGATTTGAAAGTGGAGTCGAAAGATGAAACAGCCTTGTATTGCAAAGTATTGAATGATGGAGTTCTTGGAAGCCGTAAAAGCGTGAATGTTCCGGGTGTGAGAATCAACCTGCCTTCATTAACCGAAAAAGACAGAACGAATATCCTTTTTGCCATTGACAACGATCTTGACTTTATTGCCCATTCGTTTGTAAGAAACAAACACGACCTACTGGACATTCAAAATATTCTGGATGCACACAACAGCCCGATTAAAATCATTTCCAAAATTGAAAATCAGGAAGGCGTCGATAATATCGATGAAATTCTGCAATATACTTACGGTGTTATGATTGCCCGTGGTGACCTGGGTATCGAAGTGGCACAGGAAAAGATCCCCGGGATACAACGCCGTTTGATCCGCAAATGTGTTGTTGCACGTAAACCTGTTATTGTGGCTACCCAAATGCTTCATACCATGATTAAGAATCCACGCCCTACACGTGCTGAAATAACCGATATTGCAAATGCAATTTATTACCGCACCGATGCTTTGATGTTAAGCGGGGAAACTGCTTATGGTAAATATCCTGTCGAAGCGGTTCGTACCATGGCTAAAGTGGCCGAGGAAGCTGAAAAGACGAAACTGTCTGAAAATGATATTCAAATTCCATTGAGCACGAACGACATTACTTCCTTTCTGGCCAATGCAGCCAACGAAGCCAGTACTAAAATCGGAACTAAAGCTATTATTACGGATACCTACAGCGGCAAGACTGCCAGACATTTGTCAGCTTACCGTGGAACAAACCCAATCCTGGCTATTTGTTATCACGAACGTTCAACACGTGAATTAGCACTATCCTATGGAGTCTTTCCAATGTTTCAAAAGGAAAAAGGAAATACCCAACAGTATCTTCTTGCAGGATTGCATGAATTCATTAAAAAAGGAATGCTTCAACCGGATGATTACATCAGTTACCTCAGTGGCAGTTTTGGTGAAGGATTCGGAACTACTTTTCTGGAAGTAAACCGCGTTGATAAGATTTTTGCTTCACGTGAAAATTATATTCTTCCAAACTTCTAAGCTCAGCTTAATAGTTTGCATTACAACATCAGTTTAGGTTATTTAACGGTTAGTTTTAACAATAGATTAAACTCTCTACCCGTTCAATAGTCTAAACTTTTTTGTTTGCCCAATAATTGCGCATTCTTTGGAACTAGGGCAGGCAATCTCATCATTCAGATTATTTTAATTTTATAGAGGTATTAAATTAATTTTATTAAATCATTTCAATCATTGTTTAGTTTTATCGTATGAAAAAAATTTTGTCGTTATTGCTGTTGTTTTTTCTGACTGTACCCTTATGGGCTGCTGTAAGTATTAAAGGTTCGGTTGTTGACGCAGCAGATCAGTCCCCTCTCGATTATGTTAATATCACGTTATTCAAACAAGGATCAAAGAAACCCATCACCTTAGTTTCGTCGGATGCAAATGGCACATTTAGTTTTCCAACTATTGAAAACGGACAATACAATGTCCGTTTTAGTTATGTTGGGTTCACGACCATTAATCAGGTAGTGCAGGTAAACAACACCCCCCTGAATCTCGGCGTCATTCAAATGGAAGCTGACAGTAAAAAGTTAGGAGATGTCGAAGTAGTAGGTCAGGGATCACAAATGCACTTTGACATCGATAAAAAAGTATTTAGTGTCGATCAGAACATTGCCGCTTCAGGAGGTTCGGCTTCGGATGTATTAAAAAATATTCCTTCGGTAACGGTTGATAACCAGGGAAATGTTTCCCTGCGTAAGGATGGCAACGTTGAAGTATGGATTAATGGAAAGGCATCGGGGCTGACTGTCGACAACCGCGCCCAGGTGCTACAGCAAATGCCCGCTGAGAGCATTGAATCCATCGAAGTAATGACCAACCCTTCCGCTAAATTTAATCCCGAAGGATCGGCCGGAATTATCAATATTGTGATGAAAGAAAAGCATAAAGCCGGATATTTTGGAAGTGTTTCTGCCGGTTTGATGTTTCCTGACAGTGGAAAGCCGGGACAGAATTTAGGTGCCAGTGTCAATTACAGCAGCAGTAAGGTGGATGCCTACGTCAATTTAGGATACCGCGCCATGTCCTTTCAGGGAGGCGGAACTACTAACCGGACCAATTATGCCGCCAGCGACAGCATGCTGACAAATCAAAACTCAACACTGTTAAATCAGAAGAGTCAGCAAACGACAGCTTTTAGCGGTCTGTTTGTCCGTGCAGGGATTGATTATCATTTAAACACGAAGAACACCCTCAGCCTGTCGGGCTTTGGGATGGCCGGTACAGGAAATCAATCAAGCAGCATTACCAATGTTACCACGAATCTGGTTGACAGAACTCAAACCGGTTTCATACAAAACAACACAGGTGATGGCACCCGTCCAAGCTTAAACATGAATATGGATTACCGTCATGACTTTGATAAAAAAGGTTCTAACCTGATGGCCACTTTATCCTATTCTGCTCATAACCGGGATGGAAATAACACCTATGTGCAAACCGACACCATTATGAAATCGAACTTAACACAGAGCACGGCGGACAATAATACAGAAGTTGAATTTAAAGTTGATTACACGAACAAACTGAGCGAAACCAGCAAACTGGAAGCCGGATGGCAAAGTACATTCGATAACAGGTTGAGTACCTCGACAGGACTGAATAATGTATCACAGTTGACATTGCCTGCCTATTTCGACAGCTTTAATTATAACGAACAGATTAATTCGGGTTATCTTACTTACGGGAACAGGATCAATAACCTGACCTTTCAACTTGGTTTGAGAGCCGAATACTATACCAAGCAATTTACGGATACTACGCTGACTGCTGATGGGACAACCAAGTCGGTACAACCGTTTGATGCCAAACCGATATTCCATGTCTTCCCAAGCTTCTATCTGGCCTATACCCTGCCGAACAAGGATGAATTGCAATTCAACTACAGCAACCGTGTAAACCGTCCGCGTGGAAGACAGATAAACCCATACAAGAACTATTCGGATCCGATAAACATATCCTACGGTAATCCTTTTCTGTTACCACAGTATTCTTCGTCGATCGAATTGAATTACATCAAGAGCTGGGAAGCTCAAACCCTGTCGGCTTCGTTATACTACCACAATACGGACAACGTGATTGAAGGTGTTCGGTATCTGAACAATAACATTATGGAAAACACGTATCTGAACATTGCAAAATCGCAGAACACCGGTCTTGAAATGATTTCAAAGAACCGGATATTTAAAATTCTGAGCCTTACCTCGACACTGAATGTGTATTACAGCAAACTTGATTCGGCCACCTACAACAACAATGTCACCACTACCACCATTCCCGGGCAGAGCAGTATTTCCTGGAGCGGCAATATCATGGCTAATTTCATGTTAAGCAAGAACTTCTCCGGTCAAATAACCGGTGAATATGAATCGCCTGAATTAATTGCACAAGGCAAGGAAAATTATAAATACTCGATTGATCTGGGCGTCCGCCAGACATTTATGGACCGTAAACTGAGTGTCAGTCTGAATGTCAGGGATCTTCTGAATTCCGACCGCAACAACCAAACCACATCAGGTAGCGGATTCTCTCAAACGTCTTCCTCGTATTTCCACGGTCGTATGGTGGGAGTTTCTGTCAGCTATAATTTCGGAAACATGAAACCTAAACCTGCAGATATGAAAAAGAAACAAAGTACACAGGATATGAATATGGAGGGTGGTGAATAACTTTTCAAAGTGTAGTCTTTAATGCAATAAAAGCGTCTGTTGAGGATTTTCAACAGACGCTTTTTTTTATGATTCCAGATTAGGGGAAAATTCACTTGTATTGCGAATCAGATAAAACAAGACAACTCGGACAAACAGATGTTGCTACCGAAAGAATCATTATCAAATAAAAAGAATGAATTTCTTGAAACCGTTCACTGTAAAAGAATCTATGCCGGAGAATCATAGCCCCGATAACGATCCGTTTTTTTACATTTCCAAAACATTGAATGTATTGAGAATGCCTTGCAACAAGTAAAAGACGGTAATTTAAGTGAAATTACCGGGGTTAATCAAAAGGTATTATTAAACATTTGAGTCTAACTTTCAATTATGCTATGCTATTTTTATATCCTCTTTTTTAGAATTAAAAAACAGAATAAATGTTGCCAGGGTTACAAGTATCAGTTGTGCAACAAAAATAATTTTAATAATTAGATTGACTTCTGAATTTATCAAAAAAGAGAAAGCTTCATAAATATATAAAATCAGTAAAATCAGTGGCAAGAATTTTGTCCAGACCTTCCTTTGTCTAACTATCAAACCGACACTGCCGATTAGTACTAAATTAATGATGATTAGAAACAGGCTGTTTGTTTCTGTAGTAAAAAATATTCGGGTAATAATATCCGAAATGATGACTAACCCGGCTGTCACAAACAGCAAATTAGAAGACATACTGAATTTTGATTGATGTGTTGTTACCATAATTCTGAATTTATTTGATAATTTGTTCATTTATCTTATTTCAATGCAGTTTTATTTCAATTTAAATTTTAATTACCAACTGATATTTATCTTCTTTACAACAACTGCTGACGACCATGTCTATCTTCATTTGCAACTTTTCTAAAAGCGGTTACTCCCGCACTTTTACAAAGTAAATGCAAAACCTGCTTGATGTACTTCAGCCAATAATGATCAGTTTGTGTATAAGCAATTGTTGTTTCTTTTAGTTACATTCTATCATAAAATCGTCCGGGAATACGTTTTATAATCGCTGCGATAAGTTTCCAACGTTTTGTTACATACGCAATTTTCTTTTTCTTTTTAATTGCCTCATAAATTTGTCGAGCAGTCTTCTCTACAGGCATTACCCAAAACAGCCCTTCTCCTTTTGCCATTTCCGTATTGATAAGTCCCGGGCGAATGTCAGTAATGAAAATTTGTTCTTTGAGATTAGTTGCTTTCTGTCTTAACCCTTCCAAATAATTTATTTGATATGCTTTTGTTGCATTATAAGAAGTGGATTGTCTGTTTCCACGAAGTCCACCAATTGAACTTATTGCTGTCAAATGTCCATGTTTCTGTTTTTCAAAGTATTTAAAAGCCCAGTCTGAAATAAAAGTCCACCCAATTACATTTGTTTCAATTGTACGAATTTCAATTTCAAAGTCTAATTTAGGATTAATTTCTCCTGTTCCTGAACTCAAAATAAGTAAGTCAAGTCCGCCAAGTTCAGTAGTTAGTTCTTCTAATTTCACTTCCGCTACCTTGGTATCTTTCACGTCAAAGGACTTTATGAAATAGGAATCAGGATTTTCTGATTTCAAACTTTCAAGTAATTCTGTTCGTCTGCCGGTTATTCCGACTTTATATCCATCGCCAACAAGTAATCTTGCGAGTTCTTTTCCAATTCCAGAAGTTGCTCCAATTATAATTGCAATTTTCATTTTTATTTTTGTTTTCTTTTTTCAATAATTGCTTACTACGAGCCTATATTCATTTTTTACTTTGCCGGAGCTTTCAATATCGCGTTCTGCAATAAATTGACTGCAGGAGCAAAACTTGCTAATCGTACCACAGCCAATAATGATCAGAATATGTATATTAGGTCCTGTTATTTTCTTAGGGCATATTTTAATCCAACTGTAAAAATTATCCCATTGTGTCTAATCTTATTGTTGGCAAAGTATTCAGAATTTGTAATAGTCGTAAAGCTTTGTTGATAACCAATCGAAGAGAATAACCAATATCCGGTCTTAAATTTATAACCACCACCAATTTCAAAAAGTCCTGCCAAATCGAATTTCGTAACTTCATTTGTCATGTCTTGCACTTCAGAAATAACAGTTTTACCATCTGATTGTATTCTATAGGAGGCTAATTTTGCGTTGACGAGTAAAGAGGGTATTAATCCTACATTAACAAAGCTATAAAATGAATTTCCTATATTGTAGCCTGTTTTAATGGGAATTGATATATAGTCATATTTATATTTTGCTTTATCTCCGATTGGAATTCCCTGGTTGTCCATAATTGTCACATTATCGGTAAATCCACGTTGATTGTAAATAAGGTCTACCCCCAGTGATAAATGTGTCCTAAATAAATATTCATATGTCAGTCCACCAGAAAGTCCGGTTCTGTAATCGGTCCCACTAAAAATATCGTTTGAAGAAATATTCGTCCAGTTTATACTTCCTTTCATCCCGATGAAGTGATTTTGTCCAACAACATTTAGTGATATCAAAGTCAGAATGATAATGATTGCTTTTTTCATTTCTTTTGTTATAAATCTATATATTTCTTTTACTGCATAATTTGCGGTGTAAATTGAGTTTCTTTATTGCAAAATCAAATTTTAAGGCATTGATTTGGTATATAGTGCAACCGAGATCTTTTGCCAGATCGTTCCAACTACAATCAGCAGCATGTATCTGGTGGTCACTATTTTTTTATTTTCGCATTTTGACTCATTATCACCTTTTCTCCTTTTGTAACTGTCAAATAAGCAGGCGGTGCACCATCTTCTCCCATTTCTACAATGCCACATTCATATGTGTATTTACCAGATTTAAAAATATAACTGTGGTTTCCGCCGCTTCCATCAAATTCAACTTTTCCGTCTAATAATAGCATTTCTGGCTTTTCACTTATGTTTTGTTGAAGTCTCCATGAAGCGTATCTAAATTTATTATTTCCCATATCGTCAATTCGTATACGGTACTTTGAAGTCTCTAATATGCAAACCGGGCTTTTAAAAACCCTCAATGACTCATGTAGTGAATTTCTTTGAATTTTAATCAGTTCTTCCTTTTTCTTCTTTTCAAATTGAGACTGATAATTTACTCCAATTAATTTACCGTCAAAGTCAAGCCATACTTCTCCATCGAAAAGCATAATTCCTCGCCATCCTACATCAGACCAATCTGTATTTACTTTTGATTTTAAAATGAGGTTCACTAGTTTGATGTCAAAAACCTCATCGAAACGTTTTAATAGTTCATTCTTGTTTTTGACTTCAGGAATAGGATATTCTCTTGTCAAAGGATAACGTACTAAACTACAGATTTTATCTTTATTCTTCGTTTTCACTGTCTCAATGAAGTTCCGAACAATCTTTTGATTCTTAATACTCAAGTCCTGCCCTGACAACAATGTCAGGTTAAAACATATAATGATTAATGCTACAGTTTTCTTCATATTAGCTCCTCCCTCTCGTTTCTAAACGTAGATTGTATTTTATCATTTGTTCTGTTATGCCCTTGCTCTTTTACCTAATCTTTTATAAATTTCCGATATTTATAGGTCTTACCGGTTTTAAATTTAAGCATATATATACCCGAAGAAAGTGAAGATGTTTGCACAATTGTATTTTTCATCAAGTCACCATTATAAACAACTTGTCCCATTAAATTCAGTATTTCGAAAGTTGAACCACCATCAAAATCAATTCTTAAGTTGTCTTTCACCGGGTTAGGATAAATGTTGATGTGTGTATTGTCTCCATCTAAATCATTTACGTCACTAACAGAATTTGATGCAATGTTTGAGCGGGAAGAATTGTATGATACTAATACAGATCCATCTGAGTTTTCTGAATCTTTTGATTTTTGCATAGCTGGTGCTTTTGTTGGATTAATCAGATTTGAGCTGACAACCTCCAGTTGATAATATACATCTCCGGCGGGTGCCGACAAGTCGCTATATTGAGTACTGCTTCCCGATGTGGCATCGAGAAAGTTAAGATTGCCGGAATTTGTTCCTCTATAAATATTATAGGTAGAAACATTAAAGCCTTCGTAGGATTCCCAGATTAAATTCCATCTGTTATTTTGGCCTTTGTTAATCGATAAATGAATCGTTTTATGTGCATCGCTAAATGGAGACTCCATGCCATTACGATCGAAAATTGACAACTTATATTTATCCGATTTTATATCGGGGAAAGATTGAGTATCCACAAAAACACTCAACGAATCGTAAGGAACGATACCTATTTTTTCAAACAAATTGCTTGAATTTGTTTCTTTATAAATAAAATAAGAGGCGATACCTGTTGTAACCGGTTTGTTCCAGACAATCCTGTTTTTACCGGAACCTGTTACTCCGACAATACCTATTTGAGGTGGTGCCATTGGTAAGATATTTACAGTAACATGTGCCGAATTGCTGCAACCAGTGGGAGTAGTAACAACAAGTGTATAACTGGTTCTTCCAATTACAGTAGCAATAGGCTGTGCAATATTATCACTACTTAATCCGGTTGAAGGAGTCCATTTATAGTTCAGGTTTCCTGTTCCGGTATAGGTTATTGTTGGAAATAAAGGAACTGAACCACCGGATATTACTGCTGTATCTCTAAGTTCAACTAAAGGCAATTGATTGACTGTAATTGATAAAGAAGAGGAATCTCCATCACCACCATCGTTGTGTCCTTTCACTGATAAAGTTCCTGAAATCGCATCTTTTGTATAATTCACTTGAATAGTATTACTTGTGCTTGTTCCGGTCGCTCCGGATGGTAAAGTCCACGTATAAGAGATTGCGTTGTTAATTTCAGGAACTGTATAGATCACTGCGGTTTCACCCTGACAAATCGTTTGCATGCCGGTGATTATACCCGCAGTTTCGGGCAATAAGGAAACAGTAAATTGCATTTCATTTCCATAAACTGTTCTTTCACCATCTGAAGCAAATGCTTTTACATAATAAGTGGTTTTGGGTATTAATCCGGTAATTGAATCTGTAAAACTGCCGGTGACTGTAGCGACTCCATTATCGACTTTATTATCAGCTATAGTAGGTGAACCGGTAGTATTCCAACAAAAGCCGTGAGCAATAACAGGAGTGTCTGCAATTACATTTATTGAACCTTTTAATTTTGCAGTGGTGTTTACGGAACTAACTGATTGAGTGCTGACATTCAATATATATTCATATATAGTTGGAAAATCTTTCCAGATAGCAGCAGCTTTATAAGCCGCTAATGTGCCTACCGGAACATATACGACAGTAGGGTTAACACTGTCAAAACCAGAGTTTTCTACAATCGGGGGATTACTGTTTAAACATCGGAGGACTTTTATATTAGTACACTCAGCAAAACAGGCATAAGGTATCGAATTAATTCCATTTCCAATTGTAAGACTGGTTAATCCGGCAATTCCATAAAAACTGACCTCACCGATAGAACTAACAGAATCTGGTATTATCAGACTTGTCAATCCCACGCAACCATAAAAAGCATTATCACCTATCGATTTTAAGGAATTTGAAAGTGTCAGACTTGTCAATCCAACGCATCCGTAAAAGGAATTTTTACTTATCGACCTGACGGAGTTTGGAAGAGTCAGACTTGTCAATCCGGTGCATCCGTAAAAAGAATTTTCACCTATCGAAGTAACTCTATCCCCAATGATAACACTGCTCAATTGTGTACAATTAGTAAAAGAATTATCCCATATCGAAGAAAGAATCACTAAACTGGTCAATTTCGAACAATTATAAAATGTATTTTCACCAATCGAAGTAATTCCACTCCCAATAGTAAGATTGGTCAAGCCACTACAGTTAAAAAAAGCCATATTCCCAATTGAAGTAACCAAATTACCAATACTAACAGTTTTCAACCCCGTACATCCACTAAAAGACCTTTCTCCAATTGTTTTTATAGAATTTGATATAGTTATCTCCGACAATCCGGAACAATTATAAAATGAATAACTTCCTATCGAAGTCATTGTTACAGGCAAACTGATACTCTTCAAGGTTATTTTCCCTGCTCCTGAACTATAATTAAATGAGTTTCCCGGCATTTCGTTCGCTAAATAATCACTGCCTGAATTTGAAGTTCCTCCAGTGCCCTGATATGCCCTGATATTCACGCTACTAATATCTAAGATGGCAAGAGCTGACATTGCATCTCTCATGCATTTAAAATCCCTCGCATCAATATTCCCTGTAACAGTCAAATCCGTTACAGTTGTTTTTTCAGTTTCGGTTAACAATGAAGATAAATTACCCGGAGTAATTACATTGACAGTTTTTGAAACCTGAGCATTAACAACACTCAGAATAAGTGTTAACAATAAAAAGGCGAATAGTTTTTTCATAATGAGACTATTAAAAATTATTTTAGTTAGTTGTTTGTCAAAAAAAAGTCGATATTTCATTTTGCAACCTATTTTCATTTTTTTGGCCATCTGCGAACCACCAAATTAAGCCTTCAAAATTAGTAATATTTTTAACATCACCAACCAAAAGTGTAACTTATTTTTAAACAAATTATAAAATGGATGTTCACAGGCGTATCAATGCATTAAAAAACCCGGACGGGTTGGTCTGAGTTCTTAAGTTAAAGGTAATAGAGAATTAAAGCATATATTGTCTTATCCATAAGGACAGAGAATATTGAGAATGTTAAATCAAATTACTGATGAAACATTTTTATTTTTCTACCTGTTTAAATAGCATAGCAGCAATTACATAAAAGAAAAATGTTGTTTCATCGGGCGAAGTGATTATGCCGGTTACAAGAGGGCCGGAAATTATAGAACTATACTGTTGGTGGGTATATGGGAGTAGTAAGAAAGCAACCCATATATCTTATAAGCGTGTTCGGGAATGGTTCAGCTACAGTGATAACATACCCCGACCATCAGGAATATTATCAATTTATTTAAACGAAAAAATATGAGAAAACTAATAGCAGCTATCAATATGACCCTTGACGGGTATTGCGACCACACGGCAGTGATAGCAGATGATGAACTACATGAGCATTATAATGAATTGTTTCGTGACGCGGGCCTTCTTTTATATGGAAGGATAACCTATCAGCTTATGGAAAGTTATTGGCCAACGGTAGTAGAAAATCCTACCGGGAATAAAGCGGAGGATGAATTTGCCCGGTTAATAGACAATATTCCAAAAATTGTTTATTCCCGCACACTTCAGCAGGTGGATTGGAAAAATTCAACTTTGAAAAAGGAAGTCATAAAAGAAGAAGTGTCAGAACTCAAGCGACAACCCGGTAAAAACATTTTTGTTGGCAGCCCGGGATTAATAGTGACCTGCATGCAACTGGGCTTAATTGATGAATACCAACTCTGTGTTCATCCGGTTGTATTAGGAAGCGGGTTACCACTTTTTAAAAACATACCTGACAAAATGATTCTTAAACTCATTAAAACAAAAACCCTTGGCTCCGGTGCAATCGTGCTTTACTATGAGCCCCTCGCTACAAGCAAATAGTAGAAGATAAACTCCACACCTCCCCCTCGTTTCCTAACGAGGGGGCAGTTGGTCTTTCGTTTCCAAACGTAGAATGTATTTAATTATTTACTTTTTTTATCGTTACAAACGATTAGCCACTCCTCCCCCTCGTTCCTCCTCCCCCTCGTTTCCTAACGAGGGGGCAGTTGGTCTTTCGTTTCCAAACGTAGATTGCATTTATTTTTGCATTTCTTATCATTACAAACGATTAGCCACTCCTCCCCCTCGTTTCCTAACGAGGGGGAGTTGGTCTTTCGTTTCCAAACGTAAATTGTATTTAATTTTTCGTATTTTTTATCGTTACAAACGATTAGCCACTCCTCCCCCTCGTTTCCTAACGAGGTGTAGTTGGTCTTTCGTTTCCAAACGTAGATTGTATTTAATTAATTGCTTTTCTTATCGTTACAAACGATCAGCCACTAACCCCCTCGTTTCCTAACCTACTCTTTATACACATCTCGCAGAGCTTCTAAAGCGAGTGTAAAAGCTTCGGACTTTATAAAGAAAATATCCATTCCTTTCTTCATTGTAATATATCCTGGTGGTGATTGGCTATTGTAACCTCCCCATTTCCCAAGTCTTGCTATAATCCAAGCCGCCCACGCTAACGTGTTATTGGAAAATGGATTCTTCTGTTTATCTGTTTTCCCTTCCAACGTTGGTTGAAGAATCTTTAAGAATTGTATGTGTTTGTCTGTAAATAGCATTCCTGCCGAACAATCCTCTCTTTTTTGATCATACGCAATTTTTATGACCATAATTTGTAATGATGCTTGTAAGCAAAAAAACATTAGTTTTTTAAGTGCTAATCCTGTTTCAAGCTGTGATGATTCTATATCCAAACCATCACTTTTTAATACTCGAAATAATTCTTCTATGTACCACCTTGCTCGATACCACTGAACACATTGCATTGCTTGTTCTATCGTGTCAATCGAATGCGTAGTGTATAGTCTCCATTCTATCGGATCCTCACCTTCTGGCACTGTCATGGATCGTTCAATAACATAGATGCAATTTATATTCAATGAACTGGGATAATCTCCAATTGAGTGTGTTGACCGCTTTATTTCCACAGAAGTAAAACGTAAGTCTATGCATGCTGTACGGCTTTTGCGTGATTTATTTCCTTTTATTTCAATATCATAAGTATGTTTAATATCACAACTTTGCATCTTTTCCAACAAGAACATACCATCATGGCAAGTCAATCTATTTGAACTTGAACGAATAAGTAAATGCGTATTCTTTTTTGGGATACAACAAAGTGCCTCATAGATATCGGATTCTCTATCTGCTATTACTGTAATCATTGCCTGATTGGGCAAGTTTTTTCTGCTTTCGGTAACACTGCTAATCCAACGAAAAGACTCCTTTTCTTCTATTGGTAATTTTTTGTATGCTTGATAAGCCTTTTCTGGCTTTTCCCATTCTCGATTCCATAACTTAACAGAACAAAATCCAATAGGCATATTCTTATCTGCATCTACTACTAACATTGGATGACAAAGATATCCAAAAGTATGCTTGTCGATACGTCCTAAATTAGCGTCTAAATCTTTAATCCTGTCTTTATGTGAATAATAGTTTATTTGAGTTGTGTCTTGAATACACAAAAGATGTTGCCCTTGTATATTGTTATTACAAGAAGCATATAACGCTTTGCTAAGCTCACTCTCTCCACATTTTGTATTATTCAGCATTCTATATGACCCTATCTTCTCTGAGTGCTTAGAACAGTTCTGATTTACTATGGCTGAACCATTCGATATTAAACTTGAAAGAAACAATTTTGCTCTTTTATCAATTCTTTTATCCTTAAATATATCTGTGAAAAATCCATCTAACTCATTCTGTATCATGCTTTAAAGATACAAAATAAACTCCAATAACACAAACATAATCAACTATATTTCAATATATTATCAACAAAAATACGACTATTTGTATACAACTAAAACACCTTCTTTTCTACTCTCTATATGTTAATATAATTGTGTATAAAAAGTAGGTTTCCTAACGAGGGGTAGTTGGTCTTTCGTTTCCAAACGTAGATTGTATTTAATTAATTGCTTTTCTTATCGTTACAAACGATCAGCCACTCCTCCCCCTCGTTTCCTAACGAGGGGGTAGTTGGTCTTTCGTTTCCAAACGTAGATTGCATTTATTTTTGCATTTCTTATCATTACAAACGATTAGCCACTCCTCCCCCTCGTTTCCTAACGAGGGGGAGTTGGTCTTTCGTTTCCAAACGTAGATTGTATTTAATTAATTGCTTTTCTTATCGTTACAAACGATTAGCCACTAACCCCCTCGTTAGGAAACGAGGGGGAGAAGGTGAATTTAAATCATATCGATTTCAATCAATGAATTGAGAGAAGCATAATTTCGTGCAGAACTAAAAAGATAATCTTCTTCTTTCTCAACAATCATTCTTCTGACAGGATTTTGATGTAAATAGGCAATACGTTGATCCAATAAAAAATTACTGTCTAATAAAACAGGATGATTCGTATCCTGCCAAAAACGGTATTTTGTAATTCTGTTATCGTATTTACCGGCATATTCAAAACGATATAACATCCAGTCCTTTTTACTTTCAGGTATCTCCTGGATAGCAGCCAATGTTTTCTTTGCAGTAAATTGTTTAAAATCACGGATAAAATCTGTCATTCTAAACGGTGCTTCAGTCTGGCAAACAAGATGCAAATGATTAGTCATTAAGCACCATGCATAAAGTTTTAATCCTTTATTCGTCCTGCAATAGGTCAATGCTTCCGGAATAATATGATTATAAACCGGTCGGGTGAAAACATCTACCCAATCTGTCACAGTGAAAGTAAGGAAATAAACAGCATGCTGATCTTCAATTGTATAATTTTCAGATGACATAGTGTTATAATTTTTAGTTGTGTTTCTTTTTCGAAGTTCACTCCTCCACTCCTCCCCCTCGTTTCCTAACGAGGGGGCAGTTGGTCTTTCGTTTCCAAACGTAGAATGTATTTAATTATTTGCTTTTTTTATCGTTACAAACGACTAGCCAATAACCCCCTCGTTAGGAAACGAGGGGGAGGTAGGGGAGCTTGTTCTTGTCACTTTAAGCATTCACTCATTTATAATCTAAAATTAAAATTCTTATTTTTCCAAGCCTCAAAATTACAAACTTCTATTAACATTACCAACCATTTGAGTGACTTTTTTTATACATATTTACAAAACGAATATTTACGGGCATTTCGGGATATTAAAATGCTCCGGCAAGGGTTCGGGTATTTTACATCAAGTTGGTCAGAGCATTAAAGAACCCAGCAGTTACTTCATCGCTCCTGTTATGTTAAGGATTTCAGCAGTCTAATTAACTTAATCCGCAAAATCTTAAGGAAGGCATTCTTCATTTCCGGAACGGATGTTGGAAGAGACTATACGTAGCAATTCCGGCATTCCAAATTGGAACCCTTTGTAATTGCAAAGAGGAATGAGAAGACTTGCCGGTGGGAATTCTTCATCGGAAGGGCATTATCCTGAAAATTAAAACCCAGGCTCACTAATAACCGGTTTACAGACTACAAACTACCAATCGCTTTACCTATACCATCCGTCCGCATTATGTTCGCATCCGGTTCACTAAAAAATAATAAAATAATAATTTCAAATGAATACGAAACCAATTAATAAACAATATCTATATAAAAATAGCTTTTTAATTGCTTACTTATTGTTTATTTATTGATTATATATTGATTATATCGAAACCGGAAGCGAATGGAAAGCAAATGGATGGTGGAGCAAAAGCGAACCACTAAAGAAAACGATAGAACATAAAAGGAATTCATAAACCACAATAATGTACAATAGAGACACAGAAGAAAATTCAAGAACCACAATAGGATACAATAGAAATTCAAAAGAAATTCATAAACCACAATAGAACACAATAGTGCAAAATAGAAACACAAAATAAATTCATGATCCACAATAGGATACAGTAGAAATACAAAAGAAATTCATGAACTACAATAGAACACATTAGAACACAATAGAAATACAAAAGAAATTCATGAACCACAATAGAACACATTAGAACACAATAGGAATACAAAAGAAATTCATGAACCACAATAGTTAGAACACAATAGAAACACAACACTAGAGGATACAATAGAGAAAAAAACAATAACTTAAATCACCCACACTAGTTCCCAAATAGAATATTTCGTTCAGGAATCTTATTAAGTTTGGAATCTAGAATTACCGTTAAATAGTTGATAATTATGTCCTTTCTTGTTTTTTGTATTCTGTAACGATTGTGGTTAAATAGTTGATATTATATTTTTCTATTGTGTACTCTTGTGTGTATTGTGTTTATTGATATTGTGTTCTCTATTGTGTACTCTTGTGTGTATTGTGTTTATTGATATTGTGTTCTCTATTGTGTCCTCTTGTGTTCTATTGTGGTTCATAATTTTGTTTGTCTTTTGTTCATGCATCCGGTTTCTTGTGTCTTTGTTCTTTGTTCTTTGTTCTTTGTTCTAGTATCTATTGTGGTTCATAATATTTGTTTGTCTTTTGTTCATGCATCCGGTTTCTTGAGTCTTTGTTCTTTGTTCTTTGTTCTTTGTTCTAGTGTCTTGGCTCTAGCATCCTGGCTCTATTTCTCAATCATAATATTTGAACTTTCCATTAAACCTTCTGTTTCATCAATGGTCTAACATTTCAAATTAATTTTCAGTATCCTTTCATTGTATAACTTAAATATTTATTCAAATGAAAAAGTATGTTGTCATTATTTTGTGGTTATTATCCACCTATCCTCTATTTGCAGCCTCTTTGATAAAAGGAAAAATCAGTGATTCCGAAACCAAAACACCTGTCCAGTATGTCGATGTGGCCTTATTTAAGCAAGGCTCCAAAAACCTGATTGCCGGAGCGGTAACCGATTCACTGGGTGTTTTTACGTTTCCGTCGGTAGAGGATGGAAAATACACACTCCGCATTACCTTTATCGAATATACTCCTGTTAATAAAGTCATAACAGTCAGTGGATCGACGGTCGATCTGGGAATAATACTCTTGCAGGGTACGACCCGTAAACTGGGGGAAGTGGAAGTGATTGGGAAAACACCGCAGGTACGTTTCGAGGCGGACAAAAAAGTATTCAGTGTGGATCAGAACATTTCGGCAGCCGGAGGCTCGGCATCGGATATACTGAAAAATATCCCATCAGTGGATGTGGATACCCAGGGAAATATCTCCCTGCGAAACAATTCAAATGTGGAAGTCTGGATTGATGGAAAAGCTTCGGGACTGACCGCCGACAACAGAGCCCAGGTGCTGGAACAGATGCCCGCCGAAAGCATTGAATCTGTGGAGATAATGACCAATCCATCCGCCAAATACAATCCGGAAGGCTCGGCAGGAATCATCAACCTGGTAATGAAGAAAAATCATAAGGCAGGATATTACGGGAATGTCTCCGCCGGGTTATTCTACCCACTGGGTGGTACGTTGGGAGAATCATTGGGGGCCGGCATTAATTATACCAGCAGCAAAGTAGACGCCTACCTCAATCTGGGCTATCGTGCCATGAATTTCCATGGTGGCGGGTATAATGACCGGACTTCTACGACTGGGGGTACTACTACATTATTGAATCAAAACAACTCGATGGACAATGCATTCTCAGGACTTTTTACCCGGGCCGGCATCACGTATCATTTGGACACAAAAAACAGTCTCGGTATTTCCGGCTTTGGACTGGCAGGAAGCGGGAATACTTCGAATGATATTAATTATTTACTGACAAATCAAACCTCCCTTCCACCTTCAATAGTAAGGGATTACAGTCAGAATAATACCGGTACATCCACCCGTCCGAGTTTAAACTTGAATATGGATTACGAACATAATTTTAATAAAGGGTCGAACCTGTTGGCAAATCTAAGCTATTCATCACACAACCGGAGCAGTGATAATTCCTACGTCCAAACGAATGCAGGTTCGGATCTTCCACAATCAGAGATAGCACAAAATTCAGACAACAATACGAAGAACGGTGAATTCAAACTGGATTATACCAATAAATTAAATGAGAACAGCAAGCTGGAAGCCGGATGGCAGAGCGATGTCAGTAATACGACGACTTCCTCCTCCGGGTACGACAACCTGCATGGAGCTACCATCTCCACCTATTACGACAATTTTAATTACGATGAACAGATTCATGCCGCTTACCTGACGTATGGCACTAAATTCGGACCGCTGAGTGTTCAGGGTGGGCTACGGGCAGAATCCATGTGGAAAAAATCGACCAACACGACCTCTATTGGCGTACAATCCATTGCTCCAAAGACCTATTTCGAGGTATACCCCAGTGCCTATCTGACTTACTCGCTACCCAACGACAACGAACTGCAGCTAAATTATTCGCGAAGGGTGAATCGTCCAAGGGGGCAACAGATTAATCCTTTTCGCAATTATTCCGATTCGACCCGTATTACGTATGGTAACCCTGATCTGGATCCCGAGTTTACTTCGTCGGTAGAATTTAATTACATAAAAACATGGGGAGCACAAACCCTGTCCGCATCGCTCTATTATCATTCAACAAATAACGTGATCGAAAATGTTCAGTTTTTACACGACGGGGTTCTGGAAAGCACCTTTCTGAATGTGGCAAATTCTCATAATACAGGGTTGGAACTGATATCAAAAAACAGCATTTCCCGATTCCTGAATCTGACCACTTCGTTGAATATGTATAACAGTGTTCTGAATTCGGCGGTCTATACCAATCCATATGATGCGACCATTACCACTACCACTCCCGGTCAGAACAACTTTTCATGGACAGCTTCAGAATTGCTGAATTTTACGGTGAGCAAAACATTGTCCGGGCAAATTACAGCACGATACTCCTCCCCTCAGATCATTTCCCAGGGACTTAAACAAGAGAAGTATTCCGTAGATCTCGGGGTACGGCAGACATTCATGGACAGAAAGTTAAGCGTCAACCTGAATGTGAGGGATCTGCTGAATTCAAACAAGGACAGAAGTACAACGTCCGGAGCAGGGTTTAATCAAACCTCGGAATCGTATTTTAATTCGCGAATGGTGAGCCTGTCGGTAAGTTATAACTTCGGGAATTCCAAACCAAAGAAAGCGGATTTGAAAAAGAGACAGGAGAATCAGGATTCAGAGATGGAAGACATGGGACAATAGAATACAAAAAAATGGAAATACAGTAACCACAGTAGACACAATAGGTCACAAAAAAATAAAATAAAAAGAACACAAAAAAGGACAACAATACTAAAACAAAAAGATAGTAACCACAGTAGACACAATAGGGCACAAAAAATAGAATAAAAAGAACATAAAAGGAACAACAGAATTTAAGAGAAATTCTATAACCACAGTAGACACAACACAAAAAATAAGAAAAGAAACAACAGACAACTATTTATCGATTTTTAAGATTTCAAGCATACTAAATTACTGAACGTATAATTTCTTTGTTGAACGATTGTCTCTAATGAGGGTGTGTAAAAATAATATTTTAAATAAATACGATCAAATTGAAACTCAATATTAAAATCAGGTAATAAGGTTTAGAAATAGAGTGCATTCTCTTCTATTGAGGTTGACAAATAGAAACAAGGTTTAATTCTTTAAAAACCTTATTTTCAAGTATTAAACATTAGTAGAAAATCAATCACCCACTAAGACCGAACTTATTCACCTTATTTTATAAACAGGTTAACTTTCAAATCGTAAGTAATTCATTCAACTTTATATATTTTGCAAAACCACTATTATGATTATTATTTAAACGGTTAAGTAGATTTTAACAACAAATTTTTATCATTATGGAAAAAACAAGAGTCCACCATTCCCTACTTCAAATTATATATTTGATTATCATTTCAATCCTGTTTATATTTATAATATATACTCCTACCTTCATTGAAGGTCCTCTACATATTACAAAAAAACTGATTCTGGAAGAAGAAACTATCGAAGGCATCCTTATTGGCATTCTGTTTATATTAAGCATTTTAATTTTAAGTTTCTATAAGCGGGAAGTGGATAAGAAAAAAGAACAAATTCAAAGTATTAAGAATGATAAAATGAAGGTAGAGGAAAGGCTTCTTGCTTCGGATCAATATATAGGAATGGTAAATGTCCAGATTCAGGATATTAAAACAATTTTCAACAACATAGAGAATTATCCAAAAACAAAAACCGATTTAAAAAACACATATGCTTTATTTGGTAAGCGCATCCTTGGAATAACAAATTCAAAATGGGCGTTAATCCGAATCATCGACAGTACGACTCAACGAACAATCAGCGAACATTTTGAGTCTAAAATCGAATTGACATCCGGGTATCCTCATGTGAGTAATAAAACAATTCTGGAAGAAAAGCAACTAGTATCACACATTTCTGTGATTTCCGATCCGAAAGACCTGGACATACTCGTTTTTTGCATTCTATCGGTTGATAAAATAAGCAATAATCAGCGTTTATTTGTTCAGGCAATTATTAATGAGATCACAAAGCTGTATATAATCACCAACTCCACCTTTAATAAAAAGGTAAATAAAATTTTTATTGATACCGAATTAAATAAAGCAGAAGAACTGATCTAAAGGATCGGCTGCCGGAACAGGACATAAAAAAAAGAATAGCCACACCGGGTATTATTAATTGTTCATCTTTAATTATTAATTACTTACGGTTGCCTTTTTATTTTGTATAGTAGAATTAACTTTAGTTTAAATAAAAATTCGAACAATCATTTAGTCTTATCCGTTTAACGCAGACCCGTTATTTTTTTTCAATT
>Ga0302215_10000723_pt1 | contig 24297 bp, 20 predicted proteins | sample II_Fen_N3_1_FD_194580 | JGI IMG/M metagenome (GOLD analysis project Ga0302215, IMG submission 194580) | Peat permafrost microbial communities from Stordalen Mire near Abisko, Sweden - II_Fen_N3_1 | ecosystem: Environmental > Terrestrial > Soil > Wetlands > Permafrost | place: Sweden: Abisko... | reverse complement strand
TTCGAACTACCAGGTTGTCAGCCCGAAAAATTTCACGTTGCAACCTTACGATCAGTTAGTAGTGCGATTAACGCCTGAATTCACCATGGGCCGTACAGTTGAAATCAACGGACAGGTAGAATACCCGGGAACTTATGCACTCGAATCGAAACAAATTTCATTGAGCGAAGTAATCAAAATGGCAGGAGGTTTACTGGCAGATGCAGATCCCTATGGAAGTGCACTTTTTCGTACCTATCGAAAACGCGGAAACATCAGTATGAATTTGCAAAAAGCGTTACTCCACGATAAAAACCTTAAATATGACCCGATCCTTTTCGAGGGAGATGTGATCAACATTAACCGGCTCGAAAATACCGTATCTATCCATGGAATTGGAACACGCATGGCACAATACTCTATTTATGCTGACAGTTCCGAAGTCAAGAACGTTATTTATCAGGGATCAAAATCAGCAAAATGGTACATCGAAAACTTTGCCGGAGGATTTGTAAAACGAGCCAACCGCAACAGCGTTACGGTAACACTTCCAAACGATCAGATGCTTTCGACCACACGCACATTTCTTGTTTTCCGAAAATATCCGAAGGCCAAACCTGGCTCCATTATCAGTCTGCAGATGAAACCACCAAAAGAAAAACCAGCAGATGGTAAAGGAACCGATTGGGACAGTATAACCGGACGCACTACGGCATCGTTAACCGCTGTCCTAACGCTTTATTTATTGATTCAACAGCTTAATAAATAAGCAGGAATTTGACGGAAAATATTGATTATTAATTTAATTTTCAAAGCACTAATAAAAATCAACTGCTAATATCAATTTTTTAATTATTTGTTAATTTTAATATTTACAGTTCTCAGTTTTGGCATATTGAATCATAAAAATACCCTACGATTTCAAAAGTAGGGTATTGACATAAATCTTAAAATAATCGCACTTATTAGCAGAAAACGATCGGCAATATGGGAGTGAAGAGGCGAAGCTGTATATAAAAGCCTGCTTGCAAAGTTCATATTGTCAGATTAAAATCATGTAGCTCAATGCATTTCGCAATTCTTGAATTCATCTTATCCGTAGAATCTGTTACTAAAATCTACACGATCGCCGCTATATAAATAATTCCCCTATGAACGAACAACAAATCCCCCATCAGCCAAAACCTATATCAGACAAACAAATCGATCCCCTCATTGTCCTGGTTAAAACAATGTGGAATGGAAGAAAAACCATTGCCCGTGCGGTAGTTATTGGCACGATATTGGGGGTTACCATTGCCCTATTTTCAGCCAAAGAGTATAGCGTCTCAACGGTGATGGTTCCGCAATTGGGAAGCGACAGTCAATCCAAACTAGGCGGACTTGGCGGTCTGGCGGAACTGGCTGGAATCAACCTCGACAATCTTGGTCAGGGAAATGAATTATCACCAATGGTCTATCCACAAATTGTAAGCAGTATTCCGTTTCAGTTGGAGCTGATGAATACACCCATCAATTTTGAGGATTATCCGAAACCTATCCCCATTTTTGACTATTATATTACATATAGTAAGCCTTCGATTATAGGAATTGTCAAGAAATACACAGTTGGCCTTCCATTTATATTATTAAAAGCGATTAGGGGGAAACCCAAAGAACTCGTACTCCCAGGGGACTCTGCCAATCTACCTATATTACTGACTGACGATCAGTATACTGTGAAGAAAATAATTGATGATTTGGTATTATTGGATTTAAACCCAAAGGAGGGGTATATCACACTAACGGCGCAAATGCCTGAGGCGCTGGCAGCAGCTCAACTTGCACAAAAAGCGCAGACGTTGTTGCAACGTTATATCACAGAGTTTAAAATCGAAAAAGTGAAAGCTAATCTCCACTTTATACAAGGACGGTACAATGAAATAAAAGCAGAATTCGAAAAAGCACAAGTCAGTCTGGCACTGGTGAACGACCGTAACAAGAATTTCACAAGCGGTTTGCCTCAAATCGAGGCCGACCGGATCCAAACAAAGTATACGATCTCGTTTAATGTATTTCAGGAGCTGGCCAAACAGCTCGAACAAGCAAAAATACAGGTTAAAAAGGAAACACCTGTATTTGCTATTATTCAGCCCGTAACTATCCCATCTGAAAAATCGAAACCAAAACGAGCTATAATACTCTTTATCTGGATTTTCCTTGGTAGCATTGTAGGTGCAGGAATAGTCCTTGTCCAGAAATATTTTGGTTCGCTTGAAAAACAGTGGAACGAGGCGAATGATTAAACGAGAAAAGGTTAAAGAATAACTCCGTAAATCCTACGTACTCCATTACTGGTTCATATAATGACCTATAATATTTTGCTGATTTAAATTCTTAATGACACTCAAACAAAAAACTATTTCAGGTCTCCTTTGGAGTTTTATAGACAATATTGCCAGTCTTGGAATTGCTTTTATAATTGGAATTATTCTTGCCCGTTTACTTAGCCCGAAAGAATTTGGATTAATTGGAATGCTTACCATTTTCATTGCTATCTCACAATCATTTATTGATAGTGGTTTTCGTCAGGCACTTATACGAAAACAGAATTGTACGCCAGCAGATTATTCTACTGTTTTTTATTTTAGTCTTGTAATTTCGGTTCTTTTCTATATTTTATTATTTGTATGCGCAAAGTCCATTAGTATTTTTTTCCATGAGCCTATTCTTAAGGAATTAATTCGAGTACTTGGATTTGGCTTAATCATAAACTCTTTTACAATTATTCAGAGTACGCTTTTAACGAAACATATAGATTTTAAACTTCAGGCTAAAATTTCTGTAATCTCATCTCTCATATCTGGAATAATTGGCATATATATGGCCTATACAGGATGGGCCGTATGGAGTTTAGTTGCGTCAGCACTAACAAAAAATACAATAGCATCGTTTTTGCTATGGTTCTGGACTAAATGGAAACCTATTTGGTATTTTAGTTTAGATTCCTTTAAAGTATTGTTCTCTTTTGGTAGTAAATTATTAATTAGTGGATTAATAGATACAATATATAGAAATATATATTATCTCGTTATTGGCAAATATTTTACTGCTGTAGAATTGGGCTATTATACCCGTGCAGATCAGTTTCAGGCTCTACCATCATCCAATCTTCAGGGAATTATTGGTCGAGTGAGCTATCCCGTTTTACTAACCATACAGGACGATATACCGCGATTAAGAGAAGCCTACAAAAAGCTTATTCGGAGCACAATGCTGATTACGTTTGTGCTTATGCTCGGAATGGCAGCAGTCGCAAGACCTATGATTCTAACACTTATTGGTGTAAAATGGGAACCAAGTATAGTTTATCTACAGATGCTGTGCTTTGTAGGCATGTTCTATCCTCTACATGCTCTTAACCTGAATATGTTACAGGTACAAGGTCGGAGTGACCTTTTCCTGCGTCTTGAAATCATTAAAAAGGTATTGGCGGTCCCAATCATCATTATCGGAATAATTTGGGGAATAAAAGCGATGATCCTGGGGATGATAGCAAATACACTAATTGCTTATTACCTCAATAGTTATTGGTCAGGCAGCTATATCGGCTATTCTTTTTTTGCTCAGATTAAGGACATTATTCCTTCCTTATTACTGGCAATTATTATGAGTTCTTTAGTGTTTGTCGAAGGATTTCTTATTACGCTACCGCCATTACCCTTACTTATTATTCAAGTGGTATCAGGTGCAATCTTGATTTTTGGTCTATGTGAAGGATTTCATTTTAAAGATTACCATTATATTAAGGAAATTATAAAAGAAAAAATCTTTATTCATAAATCTAATGATAGATAAATTAAAAAAACCGGTATTTGTTACTCAGCCTGACTTACCTCCACTGGAAGAATTTATAGAATCATTAGAACAGATATGGGAAAACAAAATACTAACCAATAACGGCCCTTTTCACCAGCTGTTTGAGCAAGCCTTATCTGATTATCTCGGGGTTAAATATATATCAGTTTTCACCAATGGCACATTGGCTTTAATGACTGCACTTCAAGCTCTAAGAATTACAGGCGAAGTAATAACAACGCCATTCAGTTTTGTGGCAACAACTCATTCTCTATGGTGGAACAATATCAAACCAGTTTTTGCTGATATCGAACCAGACTATTTTAATCTCGATCCTGAGAAAGTCGAGGCCGCAATTACACCTCAAACTACGGCTATAATGCCCGTCCATGTATATGGAAACCCTTGTAAATTGGAACGTTTTCAACAGATCGCAGACACTTATGGATTAAAACTGATTTATGATGCGGCACATGCTTTCGGAGTCAAAATCAATGGAAATTCCATATTAAACTACGGAGATCTTTCAATATTAAGTTTCCATGCTACAAAAGTATTTAATACAATAGAAGGGGGAGCGATTATTAGTCCAGATGAAAAAACAAAAAAGAGGATCGATTATCTTAAAAATTTCGGATTTGCTGATGAAACTACTGTAATAGCGCCAGGTATTAATGCAAAAATGAATGAACTACAATCTGCATATGGCTTAATACAGTTAAAATATGTGGATGCTTGTATCAATAACCGAAAGAAAATTGCAACAATTTACCGCGAAAAATTAAAAAACGTGAATGGTATCACCTTTTTAGACGATATAAAGGGGGTAGATCATGCATACTCTTATTTTCCTATTCTTGTTGCTAAAGAGAAATATGGTAGAACCAGAGATGAACTATATGAGGAACTTAAAAAGCACAACATATTTGGACGACGTTACTTTTATCCTTTAATCAGTCAGTTTCCAACTTATAGGGGATTACTTTCTTCAAAACACGACAATCTACCGATCGCTTCTAATACTGCAGAACAAGTGATTTGTTTGCCTATATTCCCAAATCTATCCTCAGAAAACGTATTAAACATTTGTCAAATTATAAGCGAAATATAATGTTATATGATAAGCTCGTTTTACACAAATGAAGAATTGTTAGGTTTAGGAATTAAAGCATTTGGTAATAATGTTTTAATCAGTCGTTTTGCCCGGTTCTACAATCCTGAAGAATTAATAATTGGGAGTAATGTGAGAATAGATGATTTTTGTATTTTCTCAGGAAAAATTAAATTAGGTAGCAATATTCATATTTCAGCTTACACAGCATTATATGGAAAATTTGGAATAGAAATGGAAGATTATACCGGTCTTTCTCCTCGTTGCACAGTTTTCAGTGCTTCAGACGATTTTTCAGGAAATTATTTAATAGGACCTATGAATAACCCACAGTTTACCAACGTAAAAGGTGGGAAGGTGATGATTAAGAAATATAGTCAATTAGGATGTAATTGCGCTGTCCTCCCTGCGGTGACAATTGCAGAAGGGGTGGTTACCGGTGCAATGTCTTTGATTATTAATAATCTGGAACCTTGGAAAATATATACTGGTATTCCCGCTAAATATTTGAAAGATAGAAGCAAAAAGCTTTTAGATTACTTATAATGAATACTATTGAGTTACGATTTAAGTCATATCTGTGATTACCCATTTTAATATGAAAATAATAGATTGAAAAAATACGTTTTTTTAACATTTTCTATTGCGAACTTAGGTGGGCAAGAAATGTACGTTCGTTCAAAACTTTTATATCTAAAAAAAAATGGATGGGAAGTCAATATTTTCTCTATAAATAAAGGCGAAATATATATCCATGATTTTGATTCTTATACAAAACAAATAATTCCCAAATTGGGAACTCCAACATATCTCACATTAAAACATGATAAAAAAAAGGTAATAAGAGTATTGCTTGATAGTATAAGAAATGAGGTATTTGAAGAACTTGTAATAGAGTCTCATAGTATATTCTTTGCGACTTGGGGGGAATTACTGGCCAAAGAGTTAAATTGCAAGCATATTGTATATTCCTTGATTGAAGAAAATCAATTAAAAGACAAAGAATTATTGGAATTTGCAGAATTCAAACATAAAAGAAAAGAATTAGCAGGAATAACAAGGAATTATGTACACGATATGCTGCATTCATATCGAGAAATTTCATTACGAGAGTCCTATCATTTAGTAGCTTATTCTTCGGATATTGTTGAGGATTATGCTCATCCGATATTACGTAGTATTCCAAAAGGTGATTATACTATTGGGAATATTGGCAGGCTTGGCAAAACATATTTATTGCCAGTATTAGATGATATCATTTTATATATAAATAAAAAATTTCCAGCAATTTTTAATGTTATAATTATTGGAGGCGATCCCGAATTAATAAAAATTCAAAGAAAAATAAGATTAAAGTTTAAGCAAGTTCCAAACGCTAACTTAGTTATGACAGGGTATATATATCCCATTCCTAAAAAATTAATAACATTAGCAGATGTTTTTATTTCAGTATCTGGAAGTGCTGTTATTTCAGAAAAATTAGGTGTTCCCACTATTAGCATTGATGTTAATGATTTTAAACCTATTGGCGTACTTGGGTTTACAACGAAGAACATAATTTTCAGAGACAGAGAGCCTGTAATCCCGTTAGGCGTTTTATTAGATGAAGTTTTAATTAGTAAATATTATAAAAAAGAAATAATTGATTTAAGTAATTGCAGTATACCTGATTTCTCGCCTCACATGAAATTTATATTGGAGTCTGAACAAAGTAAAGAATACTATGACATTAACACAAAGATTCCTTTTAGAATTTTGATGAAATTTAAAGACGTTATTAAAAACCTTATTTGCTTTTTTTTAGGGAAAAATGAATTCAAAAGATTAAAAGCAAAATATAGTAATATTTAAAATAGTCAAAAGCAGCTATTATATGTTATACTCAGTTATTATAATATTTCTATTTATCCTAATCTATCAGTATGATTTTCGAGAGAAGAGTACTAAAAAATGGTTTTGCTATTACTCCATTCTTGTTGTATTAGTTTGTCTTGCCGGATTTAGATACCGAATTGGTAATGACACTATTACTTATGAAAAATGGTTTGAAACACTGCCTTCTTTTAATAGATTAACAATGAATTTCTTAACAGATAATTCCAAAGAATCTCTATTTGTATTATTCAACATACTTATAAAATCTATCTTTCATAAGTGGGTGTTTGCCCAGATAATTCATGCAATTATTATAAACAGTATAGTTTTCTATTTTATAAAGAAATATACTTCTTTCGTTTTTACATCTGTGCTAATTTATTTCTTATGGATTTTCTACGATTATAACTGTGAAATATTAAGACAGTCTTTAGCCTCATCTATATTTCTATTGTCTGTGGATTCGCTAATTGAAAAAAAATATTTAAAATATTACTCGTTTGCGATTATCGCATTTCTATTCCATAATTTGGCAGTGGTTTTATTTATTTTGCCACTCATTGCGTTTTTCAGGATCAATAAATGGATATTTATACTCTTTATTTTAACAGCCATTTGTGCACCTATACTGCAAGACAATTTCGTAAACTTTCTACAATTATTTAAATATGTTGGCAGCATTTCAGAAAAAATATTTTATGTGGACTCTGTATATTTTGTAATGACCAAATGGAGTGTGTTTGGAATAATATATATGATATATGTTGATGTAGTGATTTATTTAATTATTTACTATGGGTTAAAGCAATTTTGTAATAAAGAATACAATCTGGAATTTTTATTGATAGTATATATTATTTTTGGCATTGCAAAAATTTTTATTCCTTTGAGTTATCGTCTTAGCCAATTCCTTGGTATAATTCCAATTATTTATTTAAGCGAATTTTTTATTCGCTTTATTAAGAATATAACCTCAAATTGTAATTTTAAGTATTCGAGCTATTTGATTCTTATTTTAATTTTTATACCTTTTTCATACAACATTTATATTTCAATATTTTCAAATTATCAAAATCTTAGAACAAACAGTTATTGTAGATATTATCCTTATTCATCGATTTTTGATAAAAAAATCGTCAATGACAGAGAATATATTTTTAAATCATATAACAAATAATAATTCAATAAGTAATTATTGTTAATAAAACAGTCATGAATAAGATAAGAATACTCTATGTGATAAATGGCGGAAAGTATGGTTCTGATTTATCGTTATTAAAAATAATTGATGGATTGCAAGATAAAGTTGAACCTTTTGTTCTTTTGCCATATAAATCAGAATTGTCACTGTTATTCGATTCAAAAAATATACGCTTTAAGAAAATTGCTTTATTACCATTTGCAGTTCCATTTCCAAACAGTTTTAAAAAATTATTAGCTTTCTTTCCCTTTCTTATTATTAGGTACTGGAGAAACGCAGTCCTCTCAAATTCTTTACTTAAAGTTGCAAGAGAATTTAATCCGGATATTATTCATACCAATGTTGGTGTATACAGATTAGGCTATAAAATAGCAAGGCAATTAAATATCAAACATGTTTGGCACATTAGAGAGTATGTTGATTTAGATTTTAACAATCGTTATATCTTAGGTAAGAATCAATTTATTAAATTACTAAAAGATCCGATAAATAAACCCATAGCGATAACAAGAGGAATATATGATTATTTCAGAATGAATGATCCAGCAATAATAGTCTATGATGGCATCAAAAATCAAAACGATGTTTTTTTTAATAAAGAGAAACAAAAATATTTTCTTTTTGTTGGTAATGTAACTTCAGAAAAAGGATTTGATTACTTGTTAATTTCATTTGCCAAATTTTCATCTATTAATAAGGATTTTAAACTCCTTATCGCTGGAGATTGCAAAAACAAGTTTTTCAAAAAACGTCTATTTAGTATCATAAGTTCATACTCCCTTGAAGAAAAAGTCCAGTTCCTGGGATATGTCACAAATATTGATGAATTGATGAGAAATGCAACCGCTTTAGTGGTTCCATCAAAGCATGAAGCCTTGGGTAGAATAGTGGCTGAAGCGATGTTCAACGGTTGTTTAGTTATTGGAAATAATACTGATGGAATAAAAGAACAATTTGATAATGGATTATTGTTCTCTGGTAAAGAAATAGGAATTCGATTTAATTATGCATCCAATGATTTATTACAGAAATTTAATGATATTGCAAATAATGGTATTGAATATTACTTCCCGATTATTGAGAACTCTATATCAGTTGTCTCCTCTCTATCATCTGTTGAACAATGCAATAATAAAATATATTCATTGTATAAAAGTATATTAGAAGATCAGAAACTTAATCGCATTGCTAACGATATTAGATAGTTATATAAAAATAACTGATGTTTCGCAATTGCCTAAAGTGCAAACTTCAGCAACTTTTAATTATTTGCATTAAAATGGACATCGCGTATTCTTGTGATGATTACTATGTAAGTCATACAGGTATTTCAATCATCTCACTATTAGAGAACAATAAATCAGATGACGAAGTAATTATATATATTATTTCTAAAAATATAGCTGAACATAATCTGAAAATATTAAATGATATATGTATAAATTACGCCAGAAAATTAATTGTGGTTCCTTTTGAACAAATTGCTTTTGATTTAAAATTATCAAATACAGGTCGCCATATCGAAACAGTTTATGCAAAGATTTTCTTCTCGCGTATTGAGGGATTACACAAATGTTTATATATTGATAGCGATACCATAGTCGTCGATTCTATTGAATCTCTTTGGAACATCGATTTATCAGGGATATATCTCGCAGCAGTAGAGACTTATATACATAAAAATAGAATAAAACTTGCAATCAACCCTGACAGTCTCTTTTTCAATGATGGAATAACTTTAATAAATGTCGATTACTGTAGAGAGCAAAATTTGATAGAAAAATCGCTACATTTAATTGAAAAATTCAATGGAAATCCACCCATTTTAAGCGAAGGTATCTTAAATTCAATATGTCAAAATAACGCTAAGATTATCAGCATGAGATATAATTTGATGTCAGGCATGTATCAGTTAGGAATTGAAAATCCCAATTATCTATCTTCGATTACCTCCTATTCCAAAGAAGATATTGTCGATTCTTGCCTACATCCTGTAATTATTCATTATCTATCTGCTTTTTACAATCGACCTTGGTCAAAGAACTGTTCACATCCTTTGAAAAAATACTATTTGAAATACAAATTGATGTCACCATGGAAGGAACAAGATCTTGATAATGATGATTTGCCTTTATGGCTAAAATTTCTCAAACATTTAGGTAAGCTATTCGGGTTCGAAAATTTAATGAGATTTTCGCATTTTAAACAAACCATAATGAAAATTGATTAGTGAAACATAATTTCTTCAGGAACTGTGCAATCGAAAAGGAATTTATCCATAATAGATTAAAGAACTTATTTGCCATTTGACTAAAGAATCTTTCAAAGAAATCAAAACCTCTTAAAAATGAAATTACCAAATTTTTCATGATAAATCATAAAATATTAATCGACGTAATGTAACCAATAAGTTTGTGAAAGATAAATTAAATATTGCAGTTGTAACCACTATGCAATTTCCTTCAGGAGCTGCTTCCGTTAATCGAATAATGTCTTATTCAAAAGGAATTGTAGAATTAGGGCACAAAGTAACTGTATTATCAACAAATACAGGTAGTCTGGAATATAAAATAATTGATGGGATTAAATACATGTGCATGCAAAAGCCGTCTAAAAATAAATTAATTCGAATATTTAATTATATTATTTTATTACCCAGACTAATCAAAAATATTAGCCACGCAAAAGAAAAATTTGATATTCTAATTTTAGTTTCCAATAGTCTAATAATTATTTACCCAATATTTGTGTTGTGCAAAATATTTGGAATTAAATACATTCTTGAAAAGAGTGAGTTCCCTTTTGTCTTAAATAAAAAAAGTGTCTTCGGAAAATTATTTGCCAAAATTTATGTTTTAACTACTTATAAGTTATTTGATGGTTTAATCATTATGACTAATCTTCTAAATGAATACTTTGAAGACAAGGTAAAACACAGTTGCAAACGGATTATTATTCCGATGACAGTTGATGTTAACAGATTTTGCAATGTGACTATAAATAATGATTTAGGGGACTATATTGCATATTGCGGTGATTTAGGCGGAAATAAGGATGGCGTAAAGAACCTGATTCATTCATTTAGTTTGATAGCAGATAATTATCCATCCTTACGATTACTGTTGATTGGTGGCACTAAGAAAAATGAAGAGCTAAAAGAATTAGAGCAATACACTGAATTTTTAAAATCCCGCAATGTATGTTTTTATGGACTAGTCAATAGGGACAGGATTCCATCCCTATTATCTAATTCAAAATTATTAGCATTGGCACGCCCAAGTAGTTTACAAGCTTCCGGGGGATTCCCTACTAAATTAGGTGAATACTTATCTGCAGGAAAACCTGTATTAGTAACTAAAGTAGGCGATATTCCTGTGTATCTGACAGATAATGAAAATGCCTTTTTAGTAGAACCAGATAATAACTTTGAATTTGCAAAAAAAATATCGTTTATACTTGATAATTACGACTTTGCATTAGATGTTGCTAAAAAAGGGAAACTTTTAACTGAAACTATTTTCAATTATAAAGTACAAGCAATGAGACTTAGTGATTATTTACATAGCCTATAGCATAGATATTATGAAAATTGCACTCTTAGGAGATATTGCTTTTTTTGGCAAAAACACGATTAATAATAGTCATATATTTGATTATTACAAGGATGTAAGGATACTGTTAACACAATATGATTATGTAGTCGCTAACCTTGAAACTCCTTTTGCTGATGGATTAGATCCTTTCGGGCATAAATCGGCATATATTTATTCTGAAATTCAGAATATTGAATTGCTTAAATACCTTGGAATATCCATAGTAAACCTGGCAAATAATCATCTATTCGATTATGGAAGGAAGTCTTATGAACTTACTAAACAAATTTTGATTGAAAATAGTATATCCTATTTTGGAATTGAAAAAAAGCAAGTTTTAGTTGAAAAGGATGAAAATAAAATTGCTTTTACCGGATATTGCTGTTATTCTACAAATCCATTAGGAATTAGCAACGAAGGTGTCAACGAATTAAATTATCCGGATATTGAGAAAACTATGGCTCAAAACTCAACTATTGGGTATCTTAACATATTAAGCATTCATGCAGGCCAGGAACACATCAACTACCCAAATTACGACCATATTAAATTCGCAAGGAAACTATCTGAAATAGATCCGTATGTTTACTATGGTCATCATCCACATGTATTGCAAGGGATAGAAGAGTATAATAACTCACTAATTGCATACAGTTTGGGCAATTTTTGTTTTGATGATATATATACCAATAGATCTGACAGACCGCTTGTAAAGCAAACAGATAATAACAAAAGTTCAATTGTTCTCGAATTGGAATATCAAAAAAATAAACTTGTCAATTACAAGCCAATTCCAATATATGCTGGTGATGAAAAGATGGAGATAGGCAGTCATAAAATCAACAAAAACCTTGATCACTATTCTTTAACGCTAAAAACAGATGAAAAAGAATATATTAAAATGAGAGACGAGGTAGTAACCTCGTTAGTTCAAAATAGAAATGCTAAACGGGATTTGAGATGGTACCTTAAACGAATGAATCTCAGAACTTTTTTTGTCGTAAAAGATCTTTATAATAATAAAAATAAATACATTATTAGATTTAAAAAATACTTATAAGGAAAAGTAATTAAAATCTTATTATTTGAATGTATGAACTATAAGAAGATCTTTAGAAGTCAAAAGGTTAGGTTTTATATTTTACGAATGTTGAGTTGGGTGCCAGCTAACCTTATGCTTAAAGCACAATACTGGATAAAGTTTAACCGAACTTTAGATCTCAATAAGCCAAAAAGATTTACAGAAAAAATACAGCACTATAAGATCTATTACCGCAATCCCGATATGTGCGGTTGTGTAGATAAGTATTTGGTTCGTGGATTTGTGGATTCAATAGGGTGTGGGCAATATTTGAATACGCTATATGGCTTGTATAAAAAGGCAGATGATATCAACTTTGAAATTTTACCCAATAGATTTGTTATTAAAACAACTGATGGCGGGGGTGGAGAAAATATTCTGATTTGCAGAGATAAATCAGTTTTGGATATTCCAAATGTCATAAAAACAGTAAATAATTGGAGAAATAAAGATGTTAGTTCTATGACATATGAATGGGCCTATAGCGGAGCTAAATCGTCACAAGTTATCATTGAAAAATATTTAGAGGAACCGGCAAATCAGGATGGATCAATAGATGATTATAAATTTTTCTGTTTTGGCGGTAAAGCCAGATACTTAGTCATCGATGTAGACAGATATTCGGGGCACAAAAGAAATTTTTACGATATAAATTGGAATTTGTTGGATATATCAAGTGATTGCCCTATCGCTCATAGAGAACTAACTAAACCTGCTGGATTTGACGAAATGGTTTGTTTGGCTGAAAAACTTTCGGCTGGATTTCCATTTGTAAGGGTTGATTTATACTATGTGCAAGACAAAGTTTTATTTGGTGAGATGACTTTCTACCCATGGAGTGGATATGTACAGTTCAAACCGGATAGTTTTGATTTTGAATTAGGCGAAAGTTTTAATATTAACTATTAACTTTCAGAATAATCAGTCACAATGCCTATAAGTATATTTTTCAATTAAAATTTATGCCGAACCTATTTATCGTTGTAAATGTAGATTGGTTTTTTCTTTCTCACCGAAAAGAAATTGCATTGGCGGCTCAAAAAGATGGCTACAATGTTACAATCGTAACAAATAATACTGGAATGAAATCTGTCATAGAAAAACTAGGTCTGAAAGTGATAGATTTACCAATGAGTCGTTCCGGTAAAAACATATTCGAAGAAATGTCAACCCTTAAATTTCTGTATAAACTTTACAAAAAGGAAAAACCAGATATTGTTCATCATGTTGGGTTGAAAACAATATTCTGGGGCACATTAGCTGCCAAGCTTTCCAAAGTCACCGGAGTTGTAAATGCAATTAGTGGTTTAGGCATTTTTTTTTCTGAGGAAAAAATATCATTTACATCAAAAATATTCATCCAAATACTCCGTTTTTCGCATCATCGCAGTAATTTAGCAGTTATCTTTCAGAACAACGAAGATAAATCACTTTTTTTGAGTAATCATATTATCAAGGGAAGTCAGTCTTATATGATTAAAGGATCCGGAGTAGACTTAAATCAGTTTTGCTATACTCCGGAACCAGTCGACGGTAAAATAAAGGTTTTACTGACAGCACGTATGATCCAGGAAAAAGGAATATTTATTTTGAGGGATGCTGCTAATTTATTGAAAAGTGAATATAAAGATAAAGTTCAGTTTCTGTTGTGTGGAGGTATAGATGACAATCCGAATGCGATTAAAGAAGAAGAATTAAAGGCTTTTTGCGATGACGAGTATATTTTGTGGCTTGGATACAGAACGGATGTATTGGACTTGCTCAAATCATCCCATATTGTAGGATTCCCTTCCTATTACAAAGAAGGGCTACCAAAATCTCTGATTGAGGCCGCAGCAGTGGGTCGTCCAATAATAACTACTAATTCTATTGGTTGCAAAGAGACGGTTATTGATGGGTACAATGGCTTTTTGATACCGATTAAAAATAATGAGCTATTGGCAGATCGGTTAAAAAAACTTTTTGATGATCCCAAATTAAGAAAATCAATGGGCAAGAATTCAAGACTTCTGGCTGAAAAAGACTTTTCAATCGAAAATGTGATAAAAAAACATTTAGAAATATACAAGCAAATATCATTATGTTGTATTTTTTAAACTTGTTGAAAAATACAAATGAACAAGTTAGACTTTAAAGAGTATAAATTTTCAAATAACACAATAATTTAATACAACTCACTATGAAAAGATTTATTCGTATTAATGTGATTATTTTTATAATAATAATCGTTTGTCTTAAAGATTCATATTCTCAAAAAAAAGATTTCGTTTATCAAAAAAACCCATATTTACAAACAGGTATGGTTAATACGAATCGAATCACAGTTGAAAATAAAGTCATGAAGAGTGCTATTGATCTCACTAAATATCTTCCTGAAGATTTTGTGAAAGATGCATCAAAAGATTATACTGAGTATATTCAAAAAGGAATTGATGAAAACAAAATCGTAAAAATGCCAAATTTCCCTTTACGAATTAATAAGTCTGGACTAAATCTGAAAAGTGGTGCGAGAATAGTATTTCAAAAAAAATCATCTCTAAATATGGAACCTAATTCATTAGAAGTCTATGGTATTTTAAAACTTTTCAATATTGAAGATGTGATCATATATTCCCCAGTAATAATTGGCGATAGAAATATGCATATTGGTACAAAGGGAGAATGGGGTATGGGTATATTCATACAAAGCGCAAAAAATATTCAAATATATAATCCTAAAATTTCTAATTGTTGGGGTGATGGGATTGATATTGGGAAGGGAGATTATGATGGCAGTAGAAATATAAAAATCATAAATGCAGAGATTGATAATTGCAGAAGAAATGGAATTTCGATATGCGATGGTAACAACATAATAATAGACAGACCTGCAATTTCAAATACAAATGGCACTCCGCCAATGTGCGGAATTGATATCGAGCCAAATGACAATAAAGCAATACTTGAAAACATTTACATAATAAATCCAATAACTTTCAATAATTCCACTGCTGGTATTTTGATTTATTTAGATCATTTTCTTGGGCCCATAAAAAAGAATGTTGGGATAAGCATTGAGAATCATATTGACAATAATTCAGATATAGGATTTATTTTAGGTAAGTATAGAGAACAAAATAATACTAATCAACAGCATATAGGATCTATTGACATAATCAATCCAATTTGGAAAAATAACAGACAATCAATTAATGCAGGCAATAATTTAATGGGGCCTTTAGTGAATTTCAAAAATATTAAAATCGAAAATTCAAAAGAAAATCTTCAAAAGATCAAACAAGAACTCTCCAACATTAAAAATATACATATTAATTAAATTTTGATTTAATAGAACAACAGGTTTTTTATTGACAAATATCATATTTGAAATACAGAATAAAATATCGTAATGCATTCACATCTAAATTTTTAGAACATATTTTAGTTTAAAAATATAAAATTATAGCACCCATTAAAGGCATTGTAATTTATGTAACTTCCAGGGACAGGATAGTAAAATTCGTTCGAATATAGATAATCCGTATCTGAACTTCAAAATATCCCATAGAACCTACCAAAATTTCCGAAATAAATGATCTATATTTTACTCCTCATTGTACTTTTTGTTCTTCAATTTGCCTACTTAAGGGTAGCCAGAAGATTTCGAATTATAGACGAACCAAACGAGCGCAGCTTACATACTTTCAGTACATTGAGAGGCGGAGGGGTAATATTTTACGTAGGTATGCTGTTTAATTTTCTGTTTGATGGGTTTCAATATCCCTGGTTTTTTCTGGGCTTAACATTGATTGCGGCGGTCAGTTTTGTCGATGATATCCAGCCACAACCAGCACGGTTTCGTCTGCTAATACATTTTGTAGCTTTGGCATTGATGTTTAATCAATTGAATTTGTTCCTATTTCCATGGTATTACACATTGCCTGTTTGGGTAGTTTTTGCATATATATTGAATGCTTATAATTTTATGGATGGCATAAATGGGATAACTGGTGGCTATAGTTTAGTTGTAGCTTATGCATTGTGGCATATAAATAATTACCAAATTTCATTTGTAGATAATGATTTAATATACACATTTATAGCTTCTTTAATCGTTTTCAATTTTTTTAATTTCAGACGTATCGCCAAGTGTTTTGCTGGTGATGTAGGAGCTATTTCCGCAGCATTTATTCTCTCATTAATGCTTGGTTTACTTGTTTTAAAAACAGGCGATTTAAGCTACATTGTTCTTTTGGCCGTTTACGGTATCGACACAGTTTTAACCATCATTTATCGGCTGATTCTAAAAGAAAATATTTTTAAAGCTCACCGGATGCACGTTTATCAGTTAATGGCTAACGAACTTAAAATACCACATATTCTGGTTACTTTTATTTACTGCCTTTTACAAGGGTTGATCGTTGCTGGACTGGTTTTAGTTAATGACCGCTACAAATATGATTTCATCGTAATCATATTTCTGTCTGTTTTTTATGTGCTATTTATGAAAAAATATTTTCACTTGCACCAACGTATTTGACTTCAATAGCTGTCCGTTCAAATCAATTTTGAATACCCCATTTAAAGCAATAGAATACTAATGAATATTTTAATCACCGGCGTCCATGGTTTTGTAGGGAATAACTTAGTTTCCGCACTTAAAAATAAGCACACCATTTACGGGTTGGACATTGTTAAACCGTCAAAAGAGGGAATAAACAGGACTTATGGTTGGGATGAATTGGATAAGATTCCGCAGGTAGAAGTTATGATCCACTTGGCCGGAAAAGCACACGATACAAAAAAACAGACGGAAGCAAAAGCCTATTTCGAAATCAATACAGGACTGACAAAGAAGATATTTGACTGGTTCCAGACATCCACTGCCAAAAAGTTCATCTTCTTTAGTTCAGTAAAAGCTGCAGCTGAAAGTACAGAAGGCAAAATATTAACCGAAGAGATCATTCCCAATCCCAAAGGCCCATATGGTGAAAGTAAATTGGCAGCAGAAAAATACATCATAGAACATCTTTCAGCCAACAAATTGGTATATATTCTTCGACCTTGCATGATCCATGGATCGGGCAACAAAGGCAATTTGAATTTATTGTATAAAATACAACAAAATGGACTTCCATGGCCTTTAGGTGCGTTTGAAAATAAAAGATCCGTCTGCTCAGTCTATAATATTTTGTTCGTAGTTCAACAATTGATAGATAAAAACATTGTTTCCGGTGTATATCAGGTAGCTGATGATGAGGCGCTCTCAACCAATGAGCTTATAAGGCTGATGGCATCAACGCGCAATAAAGAAGCCCGGATATGGAAAATGCCAGCGAAATTGGTAACCATCATTGCACGGATAGGGGATCTTTTTCATTTTCCGTTAAACAGTGAACGATTAAGAAAACTGACTGAATCATACGTGGTCTCCAATCAAAAGATTAAGAACGCCATAGGTGTGAAACAAATGCCCGAATCAGCCGTTAAAGGCTTAACGAAGACGTTTACACTTTTCGAAACCTAAATATTACAATTATGCAATACAATTTCAGTACTGATTCATTCATACAGAATCATGTTACTTTAAGACAAGAAAGCCTTTTGAAGCCAGATCTTGAAAAGTATTTTGCATCTTTAAGTAATCGAATTCAGAACAAATCTGTTTTGGTCATTGGAGGAGCCGGAACCATTGGATCATACTATATTAAGGCAATATCGAAATTTAATATCAGAAAATTAGTCGTTGTCGATATCAACGAAAATGGATTAACAGAGCTAGTGCGCGATTTAAGAAGTTCAACTGAATACAATATTCCAAACGATTTCATCACCTACCCGGTTAACTTTGGTGACCGGGTATTTGAAAAAATTTTTCGTCATCATGGACCATTTGAAATTGTTGCTAACTTTGCTGCTCATAAGCATGTTCGAAGCGAAAAAGACATTTTTTCAATCGAGGCAATGATCGAAAACAATGTACTTCGAACCCAAAAACTCCTGGATTTATTGCTCGAGTTTCCGCCAGAACACTTTTTCTGTGTTTCAACAGACAAAGCAGCAAATCCTGTCAACATCATGGGTGCCAGCAAAAAATTAATGGAAGAGTTGATTATGGCTTATTCCGATAAACTACCAATTAAAACAGCACGCTTTGCCAATGTCGCATTCTCGAATGGAAGTTTGCCGTTAGGTTTTCTTGAACGCCTTAGTAAACATCAACCCTTGTCATGTCCGTTGGGAATCCGCCGTTTTTTTGTTTCCCCGCAAGAATCAGGCGAGTTGTGCCTTATTGCATCTTTAATGGGCGAGTCGGGAGATATTTTCTTCCCTAAGCTGGATGAGAATCGTGACATGATCCCCTTTGATCGAATCGCTAAAGATCTTCTTAAAAGTCAGGACTTGGAACCGGATATTTGCCAATCTGAAGAAGAAGCGAAACAAAAGGCTTTATCACTTAATGAAAAGTCCAAGACCTACCCCGTATATTTTTTCGGTTCCGATACCTCTGGAGAAAAGGCCTTTGAAGAATTTTTTACCGAAAAAGAAGATCTTGACAACAATTCATTTATTAATCTGGGAGTCGTTAAAAATTCAAAAAAAAGAAGTATATTTGAAGTAAATACAATCTTTGATCAGCTTCGCACCTTATTCGAATCACAGAATGTAACGAAAGCTGCGATTGTAGATGTTCTAAAAGGTTACCTGCCCAACTTTGACCATATTGAAAAAGGAAAACACCTTGACTCCCAAATGTAGTTGTTTGATGAGTTGTTTTCGTACTGAAAATTGTTTTTGTATCGTTTTCAATCTGAATTATTTAATAAATTAACGATATGTACAAATTATTTTTAAAAAATTTTCTCGGGATTATACTTGCATCAATCGCACTGATTGTCATTTCCCCAATATTAATTCCTGTATGTATTGGACTACTATTCACTGGTGAGCACTATGTATTTTATTTTCAGAAACGTATCGGTTATAAAAACAGGTATTTCAATATATGGAAATTCGCAACGATGCTTAAGGCAAGCCCTAATTTAGGTACCGGGCTTTACACAACAAAAAACGATCCTCGTATAATGCCAATGGGAAACTTCCTGAGAAAAACAAAAATCAATGAATTACCTCAATTAATTAATGTTCTGAAAGGCGATATGTGCATCGTTGGCCCCAGGCCTCTTGTAGATAAGACTTTTAACCCTTATTCCGACTATGTCAAATCTGTTATTTATAATGTAAAACCTGGTCTTACTGGAATCGGTTCTATTGTATTCAGAAATGAAGAGCAATTGTTATCGGAGACAAAAATGCCATTGGAGGAGTTCTATTCAAAACATATTTCTCCATATAAAGGTGAACTGGAGCTTTGGTATCAAAATCACCTTTCACTATACACAGATGTAATGCTTATTCTCCTAACCGCCTGGACTATTATTTCACCTAAAAGCAATTTGGTTTACAGGTTTTTTAAAGATTTACCAGAGAGACCTAAGGTAATGAACAGCATACCTCAGAATATACAGCGTGTCAAAACCCATTTTTACAAACAAAATTCCCCACAAACCGTGAGAAATTAATCAAAGACAAGTGAAATTTCGGGAGCACTTTGGTTGCCAAGCTAATTAAACTTTTACCAACCAATAAGTTATTCTTTTTGTAAATGACATCAATGTATTTAACAATACATCGGTTATTCTATTAGATGTAAGATTCTTCCGATCTTAATGTGCAAATTCATCATCTAATAAGTGAAAAGGAACGAATAAAATTTTCCTAAATAATGACAAATAAAGAATTATTCTACTTTATTGGCAATTGTATTATGCTTGATGAGCATCCTCAATTTAAGGCAGAAATTCTTGAGAAAATTAAATCTGATTCAATTGATTGGCAAAAATTTGTAGCAATATGTAGCAATCATTTAATTCTTCCGCTGATTTATCTAAAATTCCAATCGCATAAAATAATTAAATATCTGCCGGAAGAATTGTCGGAATTCTTAAAGAATATATACGATCTAAACCGATCAAGAAACAATAAGATTCTAAGACAATTTGAGGCATTAACTCTTACTTTGAATGGAATTGACGTCCTTCCTGTGTTCTTAAAGGGGGCGGCTAATTTACTGGACGATCTCTATTCAGATATTGGGGAACGTATACTGGGCGATATTGATTTTTTGGTACCTGAAAAAGACTACCTTAAATCGGTTAAACTTTTGGAAAAAGACGGGTACTCGACACATTCAGAAAGTCCTATCTTCGAGGATATTGAAAAAATGAAACATTATCCGCGACTAACAAATCCCAATTTTCCGGCAGATATTGAAATCCATCGACTTCCCGTATCAGAAAAATATCAAACTTGGTTCAATCCCAGTATAATTGATCAGGAAAAAAAAACAGTTACTCGGCTAAGTGGCTGTTATGTACCATCCGATAATCATAAAATCACTCATAACTTTATACACAGCCAATTAACCAATGGTGGTCATTCAAGTGGAATAGTATCGTTCCGTGATTTCTTTGATCTATACCTGCTCACAAAAAGATCGTCTGTAAAACTAGCACTTCCACAAATAAAGTGCAAACACAAAGCAATCGCCTACTTTTTACTTACCGGGAAAGCACTGGGGCTTAAAAAAAGAATCTATAACAAAAGCAACTTTTCAACTTGGATTTTATTGAGAAAACATGATCTAAACTTAAAATCGGTCGCTTTTTATCAAATACATAGAACCATCCGACTAATTATTAACCGAATAATAATTGGTTACTCTACGAGAGTTATCAAATCTTTCTATTCTAAAGGCGCACGTCATGTGCTAATCAATTGCTTAACCAATCCCTATTGGTACAGAATACATTTACAATCGTATATCAATTTTTTCCACTCAAATAATAACAGAACATCTGGCAAAAACAATAAGTGATAAAAAGAAACTCATACTTATCAGTAACATATTACTTAACCTTACGTTTAGGATTAAGGGGAAAGTCAAAAGGTAATCATAAGCCAATGATAAAAACCCTGAAAAAATGTTTTATTTCTATAAAGTAAGCATAAAGTTTAATGAAAAAACCGCATATTTAACCATTAATATTTATCATTTGTAATATGACACAAAAAATAGCATTAATTACTGGTGTTACAGGACAGGACGGCGCTTACCTAAGTGAGTACCTTTTAAAAAAAGGATACATCGTCCATGGCATAAAACGTCGCTCATCGATGTTTAACACCGAACGCATCGATCATATTTACCAGGATCCACATGTTGAGAATCGCAATTTCATGCTCCACTATGGAGATATGACTGATTCAATGAATATCACACGTATTGTTCAGGAAACTCAACCGGATGAAATTTATAATCTGGCGGCCATGAGTCATGTGGCTGTAAGTTTCGAAACACCGGAATATACAGCCAATGCTGATGGAATTGGGACACTTCGGCTGCTCGAAGCCGTAAGATTGCTTGGAATGAGCAAGAAGACACGAATCTATCAGGCTTCGACCTCTGAATTATATGGTATGGTTCAACAGGTACCACAATCGGAAAAAACTCCGTTCTATCCGCGCTCACCCTATGCCGTAGCAAAGATGTATGCTTACTGGATTACCGTCAACTACCGTGAAGCCTATGGAATGCATGCAAGTAATGGAATCCTGTTTAACCATGAAAGCCCAATCAGAGGAGAGACGTTTGTAACACGAAAGATTACACGTGCTATTAGTAAGATTGCTCTGGGAATGCAAGATCGCCTCTTTCTGGGCAATCTCTCTTCGAAGCGCGACTGGGGTCATGCCAAGGATTATATTAAGGCCATGTACCTGATACTTCAGCAAGATGAAGCAGATGACTATGTAATTGCAACAGGTATTACAACTACCATCCGTGATTTTATAAAAATGGCTGCTGCCGAAATCGGCTTGGAAGTATCTTTTTCAGGCGAAGGAGCCGACGAGAAAGGTTTCATTACAGGCGTAGATGATAAAATATTTAATGAAACGGTCGGAGAACAATACCTTGCAGGGATCAAATCCCGCATATCTTCTTCTTCCAATCTCTCACCCTCACCCATCCAACCTTTCGCTCCTTCTCAGATAGTGGGTGTCGACCCAGCTTATTTTCGCCCAACAGAAGTAGATCTGCTGATTGGCGATCCGACAAAGTCAAAAACTAAATTAGGATGGATACCACAATACGATCTTAAAGGCCTTGTTGAGGACATGATGCAATCGGACATTAAACTGATGAAGAAAGACGCATGGCTCAGGGAAGGCGGATACAGAACGCTGAATTATTTCGAATAAAATGGAACAAACAAGCAAGATATATGTAGCCGGCCACCATGGGTTGGTTGGCTCTGCAATTTGGAAAAATCTTCTATCTAAAGGGTATACCAACCTAATTGGACGAAAGCATAATGAATTAAATCTTCAGGATACCAATGCCGTAAATGCTTTCTTTGAAAAGGAGAGGCCAGAGTATGTCATCCTCGCAGCCGCAAAAGTGGGAGGCATTATGGCAAACAGCACTTATCGCGGACAATTTATCTACGAGAATCTGATGATTCAAAACAACGTGATTCATGCCTCTTACCTCAATAATGTAAAAAAGTTACTTTTTTTGGGAAGTACCTGCATCTATCCGCGCGATGCGCCTCAGCCCATGACCGAAGATTGCCTGTTAACCGCACCGTTGGAATATACAAATGAGCCTTACGCAATCGCTAAAATTGCAGGGATCAAGATGTGCGAAAGCTACAACATGCAGTACGGCACTAATTACATTTCGGTAATGCCTACCAATCTATATGGTCCTAATGACAATTTTGATCTCGAAAAATCCCATGTTCTTCCTGCAATGCTTAGGAAAATGTACCTTGGCAAATGTCTGGAAGAAAATAACATGGATGCCATTCGGCGAGATCTGAAAAAAAGACCGATTGAAGAAGTAAGCGGCGAAAAGGAGAAAGGGAGAGCGGGAGACGACGAGATATTGAAAATATTAGACAAATACGGTATTCGGGTCGCTCAATCACCAAATCACCCCATCTCCCCTTCTCTCCCACAAAAAGTGTCCGTCGAGATATGGGGATCCGGGGCTCCCATGCGTGAATTCCTCTGGAGCGAAGAGATGGCTGATGCCTGTGTTTACCTGATGGAAAGAATTAACTATGACGATCTCATTCGTGAAAATTCGTCTTCAACTCCTGAAATCCGCAATACGCACATTAACATTGGTACTGGCAAAGAGATCTCCATCCACGATTTGGCATACCTGATCAGAGATAAAGTAGGCTTCAATGGTGAATTAGTCTTCAATGTTTCAAAACCTGATGGGACAATGCGTAAACTTACTGACCCATCAAAACTTCATAAATTAGGATGGAAGCATCAGATTGAGATTGGGGAAGGGATCGAGAAATTATTTCAATGGTATCTTATTAATTGATTTCATAAATAAAACTCCTTTAACAAATTGGAATTTTCAACTAATGACAAGAAAAGTATTTGTATCCGGCTGTTATGATATGCTCCATTCGGGGCATGTGGCATTTTTCGAGGAGGCAGCATCCTTTGGCGATCTGTTTGTCGGTTTGGGATCAGACCAGACAATTAGTCAGCT
>Ga0302215_10000720_pt1 | contig 24348 bp, 17 predicted proteins | sample II_Fen_N3_1_FD_194580 | JGI IMG/M metagenome (GOLD analysis project Ga0302215, IMG submission 194580) | Peat permafrost microbial communities from Stordalen Mire near Abisko, Sweden - II_Fen_N3_1 | ecosystem: Environmental > Terrestrial > Soil > Wetlands > Permafrost | place: Sweden: Abisko... | reverse complement strand
GAATATCAGATAATTATTTCATTTTGTAAACCTGAAATAGCACAAAAAATATACAAAGAACGCTGGCAGATTGAAACTGCATTTAGAGCAATGAAAACAAGTGGATTCAATATAGAAGACACTCATTTAACTGAAATTGAAAGAATTGAAAAACTTGTTGCTTTAGTAACCATAGCATTTACCTGGGCTTATTTAATCGGGATATACTTACATGAACAAGTAAAACCAATTAGAATACTCAACAATGGGAAAAGGGCTAAAAGCTTTTTCAAATATGGACTAACATATATTGCAACATTACTTTTAAATCCTGAATTTCAATCAGATATAGATATTTTTAAATTTTTGTCATGTACTTAGGCATTTTTCATTAAAATTTAATCAGTAAAATATGTTCATGTAACATCAACAACCTTATTTTGTTTTTTAAAATTTAAAATAAAAACATATGAAAAAAAATGTTCTGACTATTATGTTATGCCTTTTGTGTATAGTGTTTACAAACAGTTGTAAAAGCAATGATGATACTAAAACCATTCCTGAGACAGTGAAATTTATGGTTATTTCCGACATCCATTATTTCGACCCATCGCTTTTTACTCTGCCTGCCAACGCCTATTATCAGGGTTATCTGGCTGCTGATCGCAAGCTGATTATTGAAAGCAGTGCTATTTTGAAAAATGTATTGGCAACTGTCATGACAGAAAAGCCTGATTTTTTATTAGTAACAGGTGATTTGACTAAAGACGGAGAGAAAATCGACCACCTGACCGTAGCAGCTTTATTCAAAACGTTGTCCGATAACGGCATTAAGGTATTGGTCATTCCGGGGAACCATGATGTCAACAATCCGGCAGCAGCCAGTTATACAGGTACCGGTACAACAACAATAGCCAATGTTACGGCTGCCGATTTTGCATCCATTTATGGTAACTCCGGCTATGGCAATGCAGTGGAGCGTGATCCAAATTCATTGAGTTATGTATCCGAACCTGTAACAGGAGTTTGGGTGATGGGCATTGATGCTTGTCATTATTCTCCAAGCGAAACTGCCGGTAGTATTTCGGCGACAACTCTTGCATGGGTTAAATCAATTATTACTAAATCAAAAGCTCAAAATAAAATTCTGTTATCAATGATGCACCACGGTATCGTTGAACATTTTGTTGGTCAAAGCACCATGTTCTCTGAATACCTGATTTCCGATTGGAAGAACGTTTCATCCATGTTGGCCGATTCGGGTCTGAATGTAGTATTTACCGGACATTTTCATGCCCAGGATATATCCAAAGGTACCGGAAATAAAGGTTACTTGTATGATATAGAAACCGGAAGTACAGTAACAGCACCTTGTCCTTACCGTATAGTTACGCTGAATACTGTCAATAAAACATTAAAAATTGTTTCAGGTAAAATTGATGGAGTAACCTATAGCACGATTCCTGCAGGTACCAGTTTTCAGGCCTATGCTAAAAACTATCTGAGCACCGGTATGAGAGTTATTTCATATTATATGCTTAGCGTTGCACCCTATAATGTTCCAACTTCGGCGATCACAGGTTATAAATTAGACAGCATATTTTCAAATGCATTTGTAGCACACTATGCAGGAGATGAAACACCAGGTGCAACCGACAACGCCAACATACAAACTGTAAAAGCAGTCAGCGCAACGTTGGGAGGTGCAATTCAAAGTGTTTGGACCGATCCTGCTCCAAAAGACAACAACATAACAATCGATCTGAAGACCGGGATAACAACAAATAATTAATTTCTATTCGCAGTAAATGAAAGAGTTTCCTAAAGATAAAATGATGGAAACTCTTTTTTCTTTTTTATGGATGACCTAAATTCGTAAAAACTGATTCTATTCAGATTACAAAGTACCAGAAGTCAGAGATTTTTATGATCATTAAAAAATCAAAATACTTTCATTTATTGGATAGTTACTCATTTCTCAGGTTTGAAATAAATTTCTTTTTCACTGTTAAAGAAGATCCTATATATATCCAGACAAATCCGTTTATTGTAAAGATCAGGATTATTGACAAAAGTAATATATAAGGGACTTCTGAATTTGAAGCAAGTAAACTCTGCATACTTGAGGTTAAAGCGGCCAATAATCCTGTAATTATTCCTACAATCAATAGAATGGAAAATTCAATAATGATTATTCTACGGATTCTTTTTGGAGTTATGCCATATGCCTGCATCATCGCATATTGATTTTTTCGGGAACTTATACTTCTTATAAGAATGACTGCAAAACCAAATGTCCCTAATAATAAAGCAATACCACCTAAGGCCAGAAAAATATCCAGGTAAGTATTTGTTACTGAATTAAAAGTTGCTAATTTTACAGAGGCTGATTCAATTTCAACTCCATAATTACGTAGGGCGTCTTCCAGATTTTCTTTCATTACTTTGCTTTGTGAGGCTTGTACATCTGCCAGTATAAGTTGACTCCCGCTTATTGATGGAAAATGTTTTCTGAAATTCTCTTCTGAGATAATCAGGTTACCCTGGAATACTGAACTTTCAAGGCCACCTGAAAGAACTAAGTAGATCGTCTTGCCACGTTCATCAAGGTATTTAATACTATCGCCGATAGATTTACCCAATCCCCAGGTAATGACTGTCTGATCGGCAAAGGCCGGGATACAGTTTCCGGTTGTTTTTTTTGTTAGTATTTCCCACGGATTCGAATAAGATTGTTGAATCATTTTTACAAATGAAAATGAATTGCGGGCAATAAACTTATCCGGATTAACGCCTAATACGGAAGGGCGCAGTATCCTGTTCAGATTAAGGCAACTGGCATCATCACTTTCATATCGTAGCAATTGAACAAATGTAAGGTCTTTATAATCATTGTTTAATCCTGTTTTATTTTTGCCTTCCACTGTTGATAAATCAGCGTTGACACCAATATTGGTTTTAATGACAAATTTAAACCCTCCTGTTCCGGAACCGTTATTATCAGAGTTCCTGTTGAAATCGGCACGGTTGGCTCCAGTTGAAATAACAATAAAAATTCCAATGGATAAAATTATTGAAATGGTTAAGTTTCGTTTTAAGTCAAAACGAAGGTTTCTGATTGCTAAATACCTATTGGTAATAATTACCGGGGTAGAATCTTTACTTTTTAAAAGGACAAGTGCAAATAAAGCTGTCAGGAAAATCAACAGCATAAAACCAGCTATAAAAAACAGGGAACTGTTTTGATACATGTCCTGTTGAATACTGTAAACAACGATGGCTATAAATATAGCCGCAGATGAAAAAATAATCCACAAAGCTGTTTTTCGATAGTTTGCTAATTTACCTGCCTGATTGGTAGGCGAGTTTTTGTTCAGATTGCCGATTTGTTTTTTGAAATGAGCTTTTAATATCTGCCGGATTACAAGTGCTGCAATTAGAATATTACTCAAAAAACCAATAAATAGGGTAACTGGATTTATAAGCAAATGAATGGATGATGTGCGGACAATATCATACCAGATTGAATTCAAAAAGTATAATACGAACTTGCTTATAACAATACCAGCAAAGATACCGGCAAAACTGCCTATGATTGCATTTAATAATCCTTCGGAATAGAAAATGGTATAGATCTTATTTCTTGATAAGCCCAATGAAGCATAAACTCCCTGTTCTTTCCCACGTTGAACAATCATCAATGAAAACAATAAGCCGGAAAGAAGAAAAGCAGCAACTATCAGGAAGAAACTTAAAGACAGGAACAGCTGACCAAAGTCAGTTGCATTTGAAGCCGACCAACCAGAATCTTTTTTAATATCACGAACATTTATTCCAATATTTGATGGTTGTAGTCCTGCTAAAAGAAGTTGCTTAATCCTTGTAGTATCTGCCTTTACATCAAATCGTATTGCTGTTGAACTTCCAAATTCCTTTCCCCAGCATGATACAGCCGTTTCATACGAAATAAATGCTTTTGGTGTCCCCCTGTGGTTTTTCCACCAGGCTTCATCTTTATCACGTATTTTTGAAAAATCAATAGGTATCCCTGCCTCCCAGTCGCTGCAACGATCTACTTTTGCCAACCCTTTAAAAGCAGGCATCAGCATGCTGTCGGAAGCAAACCCTTTTATCCCAACGATATCCTTTACAGTAAAATTTGTACTTTGTTCATTCAGTTTACGAAATGATCCAAGGGTATAGTACTGTAAACGGATTGTATCATTGATGTTAGCATCTAAATCATCTGCAAGCCATGAGTTTATGATTATTTCGTTTTTCCTGAGTTTATAACCCGGATAAGTTGATAATGCTGAAACAAAAGAATAGGGAGTGAATTTGTCTTTAGCACGAATATAGTTTATCAGATACGTAAATTGCGGTTCAGGTTGCATTTTTTCATTTTGTAGAATACTAAGGATAGTATCTTCAATAAAAACCCTCTCTGAACTTAATTCAATTTTATGTTGTTTTTGGATTGTCCTGAATTTCAGGTTAAGTACATCAATTGTCCAGCATTTTTTTATCGCTTCATTGACTTCAACAACTGTTTTGTTGTTTTCTGAAATAAGCATCAGGTTGGCAAAGTTCCCTTCAAAGTTAAGTTCCGAAAGTTTATGCAATGAAAAGAATACAGTACAAGGGGTTATCTGGCTTGTTTGTAAGTCAAAATTTCCAAATGATTGTTCATTTGCAATCGCTTTTACCTTCATTCGCAGTGCAACACTATTGTTTTCGGTTGGTACAAACGGTGCATTTTCAGTTACAAAACTGACTTTTTCGATGCGAATAGTAAGTTCATCACCTACATTCAGTTTTAATTTTTCAGCTAATTTTGAATTGATAACAACCTCATCCTGATTGAGCTCAGACATTTTACAATTTCCGGTTTTCCAGAAATTGCTGTCTACGCCACAAACCTGAATATTGGGTATCCTGGCTTCACTATTATCCGCCGATGCCATGCCGCGTAACAACAACACCGGTGCAACTGAAGTCTTAAGTTCAATTGCAAGTTTTGTAGAAAATGAAGCTGGAAAATACCTTTCCTGACTCGAAATAATTTGTTGTGTTTTGCCGAGCCTTTTGGAAACAAGTTCATTTAAACTATACTTCACCGAGTCACCAATAATAAGCGACGAAGTCAGAATTGAAGTACTCAACATCATACCCACTAAAAGCAGGATATGTTCCTTTTTGTAATATTGTAAATTTCGGAGTATGAGTTTAAACAGGTTCATTATACGTGTTTTGCATTTAATTGCTGGTCAGTGTTCAATTTATAGTTGTGTAAATGCCAGGTCATATCCATTTTACCAGCTAATAAAAGTGAATGAGTGACAACAATCAGCGTTGTATGAAACTCCTTATTTAACAGAATCAACTCCTCAGATAGAATCGCTGCATTTTCTTCATCCAGTGATCCTGTTGGTTCGTCAGCCAGAATAAGTTCCGGTTGATTTATCAGTGCCCTCACAAAGGCTGTACGTTGGCATTCACCTCCTGAAAGTTGACCCGGAAGTTTATTCCTGTGTTGGATCATCCCTATTTTCTCCAGTAAATACTCCGCTCTTTGTTGAGCTTCCAGTTTTTCTGTTTTAACGGTATAACTGAGTGTCGGAATCAATACATTTTCAAAAACGGTACATTGTGGTAACAGAAAGTGCATTTGAAAAATAAAACCAATGTGCTTATTCCTGAATAAACTTCTTTCCTTTTCCGACATAAAGCTAATGTCCTGATTATTGAAAAAAACCTTTCCCGAATCGGCCTGATCAAGTGTGCCTATAATGTTTAAAAAAGTTGTTTTCCCGGAACCTGATGGACCTACAATGGCTGCAGTGCTGCCTTTCTCGATATCAAATGAGATATTGTCAAGTATGAGTTGATTCCCGAACGACTTGGATAAATTTCCGACTTTTAGCATCTTATAAATGTTTAGCGTTAGCAATTATACTTTGTTTATAAAGTATTGCTTGTAAATTTCTATTATTTTATCGGTTTGACCGGCAGTATTAAATACCGACTGTATCGAAGTATGACAATTTTGTTTTAGTTCTTCATATAAAACTTCATTTGAGAGTACCTTTTTTAGTGCGTTTACAAGGTTTATTGCATCATTCGGATCGTATAACAGCCCGGCTTTGCTTTTTGAAATAATCTCAGGATTCGCACCGGTATTGGGTATGACGGCTGGTACCTGTGCTGCGAAAGCTTCAAGAAGTTGAATTCCAAAAGCTTCTTTTCTACGAGAAGGAACACAGAATAAACTAATGGAATCAAGGAATTTCGTTTTTCCCTTTTGGGAGAGATCATCAAAAAATTCAACATCTTTCTCCAGATGATACAGTTTGGATTTACTTTTTATGTTGTTGACTACTTCTTTGTAATCATCGGTATAACCTCCGGTGTATTTAAGTTTTAATGTTGAAAATTGTTCTTCTTTTTTTAATTCAACAAATGCATCGAATAGTAAATCGGCTCCGAAAAAACTATTAATTTTCGACATATACCCAATGGCATGACCGGTTTCCCTGCGTTTATTCTCCCGGATTGATTCTATACCGAAGCAGTTGTGTACGATATGAATTTTGTTTTCAGGTATTTTTATTTTAGCATGAATCAATCGGGCATAATAATCACTTACAGCAATGAAACCATCAATATTCCCGGCATTCGATTCTATTAATTCCCAGGTTTTTGAAGAATAAGGTTCCCTCATTTCATCTATCCACTCGTCCTCATCCTGAAGAGTACAAATGACTACACATTCGAGTTCTTTCTTTATTTTTTCGGCCATTCCTGACAGCAACCCATTGGAGAGATGAACGATATCCGGCTTTTCGTGTTCTTTTAACCAGTTTATCAGTATGTCCAAATCATCGGCCTGTTTGCCATTTGTCCCCTTGAGCATGGAAATGGTCATACTCTCATTTCCTTGTGCTTTTGTTGAACCCGATTGACGGGCTGCAAAACGCAATACCATTTCCGAATCAAGGAACTTTTTTAACCAACTGGGCATTTTTTTAAATAACGGGCTTATTTGTTCCAGGTAGATATTTACTGCTCCATAAAAAATCGGGCTGTCAGCTTCGCATTGGTCAATATTTAAGGGCAGATACATTGGAATCATGAGAATATCATGACCTGAGGCTTTGAGTGATTTTGTAAAAACCATATCTCTGGTGCAGTTTCCACAATAAAATGATCCTCCTGACCCCGGAAGCAAGTATGCAATTTTCATAATTTACCTGTGTTTAAAATTGTGATAATTATTTTAAGTTAAAGCGATCCTTTAAAGGCATAGACCTTACCATCTTTCCCGGCTACGACCATGAAATTACTGATTATGGCGGGAGTGCTTTTCATAGATATCCCAAGTTCATAGGTGTATATTTTTTTACCTGAATCCAGGGATATAAAATGAATCATTCCATCGTTTGAGCAAATAATCACTTTGTTTTTCAACAATACCGGTGAGCTTTCAATTTTTCCATATGCCTGATAAGTCCATTGAATTTTTCCGGTTTGTTTGTTAAAACAGTATACTTTTTTATCATGCGAACCGATTATCACTTTATCCATATTCACAGCCGGTGAACTTAGAAAAGGAGTTGCTTTAGGATTTGTATATTTCCATTTTATTTTATTTTTCACAATGTCAACGCAGGTAAAGCCTCCGTCATAATCTCCTACAAAGGCAAGGTTCTCAGCAATGGCAGATGATTCAGCCACATAAGTTCCTATTTCGAGATTCGTAATTTTCTTCCCGGATTTTGCATCTATGATGTGTAAGTACGAATCACAACCGCCAATTACAATTGTTTTATTGTCAGTTGCTGCTGCACCGTTTAAATAATTGTCGGTTTCACATTTCCATTTAAGCTTTCCTGTATCCAGATTTATGCTGTAGAGACTAAAATCGTAACTTGGTACCAGAATCTGTACAGTAGTACCGTCAGAGACCCAATTGGCAGATCCCATAATCTGACCATTGGTTTTAAATTTCCATTTAAGTTTGCCTGTTTTATAGTTCAACGCATACATTGTTCCACTTGTACTCCCTATAATAACTGTTTTTTTAATGATGATGGGTGATGCTTCAATGGATGCTTCTGTTTTGTATTTCCATTTTAATTTTCCTGATTTATCCAGGGCATATAAATACCCATCCATTGATCCAATAAAAATCATATTTTCGCTGATTACGGGCGATGATTTTATTTCGTCACCGGTTTTATACGACCAGAGTAACTTTATGGGTGTATTGAATGTGCTGTGAGAAACACCATTTAAAATGTTGCTGCCCCTGTAATTAGGCCAACTCGTTGCAGTCTGGGCATAACTATATAATGAAATTAAACAGGTTATTAATAAAGTATTCAGATGTTTCATTTGTTAATAATGGATTGTTTCTTTAATGAAATTGCACCTGTTGGACAGTTTTTTGCACAACTTAGTGCTGTTTTAGAAGTCAACTCACGGATGTTTTTTTCAATAGGAATGGTTATATGTACATCAAATCCTCGCCCAGTGAATGCGAATCCGGTTTTATCTCCTTCTTCCTGTGCTGTTTGGATGCAAACGCCACACTTGATACACTTTAAATTTTCAAAAATAATTAGATCATGCTCTGTGTTTTTAACAGTTTTTTTAGGTGATACCACTGTATAAACCCGTTGACTGGCTTTATAATCAGTAGATAATTCTCTTAAAACACAATCATCTTTTTTACGGCAATCGCAATGCAGGCAACGTTTTGCTTCATTTATGGCTTGTTCGATTGTAAAGCCCTGCATCTTTTCATGTGTCAATTCACGTGGGAAATGATTGCCGGCTTCTTTAAGAAATTCTGCCTGTTCATCAATCATAATACGCTTGTATACCGAATTGAACTTTCTTTCAGGAAGTGAAATAAATTGATTGTCGATGAATTCTATGGTCCATTGGGACAACATTCGTCCAAGGGCTGAGGCTCTTACAGCCATGTTGCTTTTGAAGGATAACTCTTTTGGTAAAAAGAGAAAGGAATTAGTAATTTTGAAAATAGTCAGTTCTTTCAAATCAGAGCAATTTGTTTTTGCAAAACTGCTCGTTTCAATAGAAGTGTCAGTTCCCGTGGTACATAAAATAAACTGATATTTTTCTGCCAATTCATTTTTAATATCTAATGGAGTAATCGTACGATTCTGATAGAAATTAACACCCAGTGATTTAATGGTATCAATTTCATTATCCAGTACTTTTCGGGGAAGGTTTTCCTCTTTTAAATCAGTTCGCAATTTTCCTCCCGGCAACGGATTGCTGTCATAAATATCACATGCAAAACCCTTTTGAATCATATAAAATGCCGCAGCTAAGCCTGCAGGTCCCGATCCTATGATTGCAATTCTTAGATTATGATCCGGTTCTACAGATGGCGTAATTTTTTTTTCTGATATATATTCATTCTCAGCAACAAATCGTTTGAGTAAACAAATGGATACCGGATCATCAATGTCTTTCCGACGACATGCTTTTTCACAGGGTGCCGGGCAGATATATCCAAGTATAGCAGGGAGAGCAATTGTTTTCCTGACAATCTTCATGGCTTCTTCCATTTTATTTTCAGCTATCAACCTGTTCATAAGTGGTATTTCCATTCCCGCAGGGCATGTCCACTGGCAAGGTGCTTCGCAATCTCCGTAATGCTCACTCAGAAGTAATTCCAATGCGCTTTTACGCATGTCCATAACTTCTTCATTTTCGGTATTAATATCCATTCCCTCTTCCACTAAAGCTGAACAGGATGTCAGTATTTTGCCATTTCGCATATCCTGAACCATACAAACCATGCAGGAAGTTGAAGGGTTAAGATCCTTTACCCAGCACATGGTGGGGATGTGAATTCCGTTTCGTTGGGCTACCATTAATATAGTTTCCTCCGGATCGGCAATGTATGATGTATTATTTATTTTTATTTCAGGCATTTACAGTTACTTAAAGAAAATTCAAGAAATTATTTTTACTGAATCAGTAGGACATACCAGTCTACAAACATCACATTTTATACACTTTTCAAGATCAATGCTATGAATCCGGTGTGGCAGGTTTTCAATCGCATCCGCCGGACAATTCTGAGCACATTTGGTACAACCAATGCAACTTTCGTCGATTGTATAGGTGATAAGTGCTTTACATTTTTTGGACGGACAATGTCCGTTTATATGGGCAATATATTCTTCCCGGAAATAGCGCAGGGAAGAAAGAACAGGATTTGGAGCTGTTTTACCCAAACCGCATAGACTTCCTTTAATAATTTTTTTTGCCAGATTTTCAAGCAATTCCAAATCCTCCAGCTTACCCTGCCCGTCGCAGATACGCTCTAGTATGGTAAGCATATGCCGGGTGCCTGTACGGCAGAAAACACATTTACCGCAGGACTGGTTTTGTGTAAAACTCAGAAAATAACGGGCAATGTCAACTGTACAATCTGTTTCATCCAAAATTACCAATCCACCCGATCCCATCATGGCACCTATATCAATCAGGTGCTTAAAATCGACCGGTGTATCGCCCAACGAAGCAGGAATACACCCTCCTGAAGGACCACCGATTTGTACTGCTTTAAATTTCTTGTTGTTCTGTATTCCACCTCCAATATCATTAACTATTTCATTGATAGTTATGCCCATTGGGACTTCAATAAGACCACCCCGTTCTACCTTACCGGCAAGGGCAAAAACTTTTGTTCCACAACTGTCCTTTGTCCCGGTTGAATTAAACTTTTCGGCACCATTCCGGATTATCCAGGCTGTATTTGCCAGTGTTTCGGCATTATTTACCAGGGTAGGAAAATTAAACAGTCCCTGTTTGACTGGAAAGGGAGGCCTTATGCGGGGCATCCCACGTTCACCTTCCATGGAAGCAATTAACGCTGTTTCCTCTCCACATACAAATGCACCTGCTCCCTGAAAGACCTCCATATCCAGTGAGAAGTTACAGTTCAGTAAATTTTCTCCCAGATAATGGTAGTTGATGCATTCTTTTATTGCTTCCTGTATTCTTTTTACCGCAAGCGGATATTCAGCACGGATATATAAAAATGCTTTTGTAGCTCCGGTAGCATAGGCTGCTATGATTAAACCTTCAATAATACGGAATGGAAATGATTCGAGTAACATTCGGTCCATAAACGCACCGGGATCTCCTTCGTCACCATTGCAAATGACATATTTTTCTTGTGTGTGCTCATTCCGTACAAAATTCCATTTGATCCATGTCGGGAATCCTGCTCCACCACGGCCTCTTATGCCGCTTATTTTAATCTGATCCACCACTTGCTCAGGTGTAAGGTCGTTCAGACATTTTAGTAACGCTTCAAATCCACCGTTCGCTTTGTATTCGTGAATATCAACTGGATTTAATACTCCTTTTAATTCGGTAGCTATTTGTTTTTGTTTGTTCAAAAAGTTGTCAACCTGTTTCTCTCGTACATCCAGGTAGCGACTTTCTACAGATGAATACTCCGGATTATTATAAATATTTTCGACAGTATTTAAAAACCTGCTTTTAATTTTTTGTCCAAAACCACTTGGTTTGAAATGGTTTAAAATAATTTCTTTTACGTCCTCCGGTTTTACTTTTGAATACAACACAGGTTCCTTGTTCTCTTCGATTATCTCAAGAAGGGGTACCTGATGGCACATGCCCACACAACCAACCTGCTTCACGTTTGTGGAAATGTTGTTTTTTGAAAGGGTTTGGTACACCTTATCCTGTATTTCGTCACTACCACTTGCCACACAACATGAACCCAATCCAAGACGGATTTCACCCTTTTTTAAATCAGTCCGTACGAATTCATGTTCGGATGTCTGTGTATGTTTCTTCTTTTGAGAAAAATCTTCAAGAACCTGTTCTATTTCACTCTGACTAACCTTACCATAAGTAATACCATCAATTTGTACAACCGGGGCAAGTGTGCAGCATCCAAGGCAGGCAACCTGTTCGAGTGTAAAGTTGCCATCAACATCTGTATCATTGTCTCCTTCAAGCTTCAAATGCCGTTTAAAAGCATCATACACCTGTACTGCACCTTTCACATGACATGCTGTACCAACACAAACTTTTATCGTATGTTTTCCGGCCGGAGTATGCCTGAACTGGGAATAAAATGTAGAGACCCCGGTAATTTGAGACTGCGTAATATCAGTTAGTTCGCATACCCTCTCTAACGCTTCGGTTGGAAGATAGTTAAATTCGGATTGTATAGCCTGAAGTATCGGAATCAGCGTATTTTTACTGGTTCCGTTTTCAGAAATTATATTTTCAACGATGTCTTTAATGTCTTGCACTATAAATGTTGTTAATTCAGATAAATAAAAATTATTTCTTTCCGATACAATATAAATTCTTATATCCCCGTATATACATCATTCCACTGGCAAAAGCCGGTGTACAGTCCGATTTTTCTCCTATCGAAGATTGTCCGATAAGTTTGAATTCTTTGCCAGCTTCGACAATTGACGTTGTTCCTGTGCGGTCAATTGCATAAAGCTTCCCATCGGCTATAACCGGAGAACCGTAAAAACCGTTATCAAACTCATGATGCCACAAAACAGCGCCTTCCTTTTGATTGATACAAACCATATCACCATAGGAAGTGGTAAAGAAAACATAGTCTTTATAAGCTACCGGACTGGAAACATCAGGCAGATATTCAAAGTTTTCCCAAACGACCTTACCATTTTTAATAGCAACCATTTTTGCATACTCGTTGGCTGCAAACACAATTCCGTTCCCGTATGCCGGTGAAGGACCAATCTCCCCTGACAGACAACTCGTTTTCCATTTTTCTTTTCCGGTTTCTGCATTATAGCAAGCTACAAAGGGCAGGTTATTTGCAATTATTTCTGCACCATTCCCTTTTTGAACGATAATGGGTGATGACCAGGATATCTGACCTTCTCTTTTTGTTTTCCATATTTCGGTACCGGTTCGTGTAGAAAGTGCAATCAGTTTACATGATTTGCTGTCATCGTATTGTATGATCAATTTGTCCTTGAAAAATTGAAGGGATGATGAATAGCCGTAATGATTACTGGGAACTCCCAGGTTTTTAGCCCAAAGCTGTTTGCCATCATTATCAAAACAAATAATATCACCGGTTGTAAAAATGGCATATACTCTTTTTCCATCTGTACATAGCCCTGAAGCCGAATAACCGGCATCATTACTCACTTTTGGTGACAAAGAAGGACTTCCAGGGATGTTTTTTACATCTTTTGCCCATTTCAATTTTCCGGTTAGCCTGTCGTAGCAGTATACTTTTCTTGATGTGGCATTGGCTCCTGCTATAAATAAATTATTACCCCACACTACCGGTGAATTCAATCCCGGTAAAGGGATTGGCTTCTTCCACACAATGTTTTTCCCTGAAACACCATCCCAACTGATTGGTAATTTAGTTTTAAAATTAATACCAAGGCCAAAAGGTCCCCTAAACGAGGGATGATTCTGTTTAATTTCAGCATCTGTTGGATAATCAGCTACAAGGACCGAATCAACTTTTTTTAATGCTGTATCACCAGGCATAGCCTTAGTTGCTTCCTGCATATTCTCTGTGGTATTCAGGTTCAGAATTGTCTTTTCTTTTAAGTTGACCAATGCAAAGTTATCGTAATATTTATTTGAAAGAAATGATACAATGATGGCTAACACAGCAATTGTTCCAACACTTGTAATCATCCATTTTCGTTCTTTCGTTTTTAGGGCCCAAAAGCTTTCCTGTTTTTTAATCAGGGTACTTTCAATCGATTCATTTTGAGTATATATTTTTATTGATACAATTAACAACAACCCAAAACCAACCAACAACCAGGCACCGGTTTTTAATTGCCAGAGTGACGAAAAATAGGCTTTGCGTGATAGCAGATCAACCACCCTTATTTGTTCGCGTAATTCCTGTTCATTGCCCGATGTATCGAGTTTTTTTACCAGATTATCTATTGTGCTTCCTGTTATCGGGTTATGGATATTTAGTTGCAAATAATTTACAATCATAAATATACTGACAATTGTTATAATAGTTGCCGAAAGAATGGCAAGGTATTTTGATAATTTTTTTATACCGGATGTATTAATCATAAGGATTTTTATTTTTCGATCCGAAACCACCAACATGAAGTTTCAGGAAGTAGCATTTCTTTTTATGCAAATTATATCAGAGTAACAATTTTCAGATAACTCCGGATTTGGAATCGGTCTCTGCAACCTGTTTTTGTACCGGACAATATTTAAAGCATTTTCCGCAGCTTACGCAACTTCCACGATTGGGTTCGTAATCGGTTTGCCGGCTTACAACAGAAGTTCTTAATAAGGAAATTCCAAAGAACAAACCTAACAATGAACCTCCCAACCAGGTCCCGGCATAAAATATAGTCTGGACATGACCGGCATCAGTGAACAATTGAGATATCTGCATACCACTTGCATGAAAGGTTTTGGATTCTTCCGAGTCAGTTTTTTTATTATTCTCTTTTTCCCACTTTATTTCTTCAGCTAGTTTAACGGTCGGGTGAATGGTTGAAAGCGGTTTGTAAAGCAACGATGAAACAAAACCACCTAAAAAGATAAATACGGGTAATAAGATGAATAATGAAATCAATCGTCTTCTGCCTTTATCGGAATTTTCAGGGTGAATGTTAACCGGCTTATTGATAGCATCTATAGGACAGGAATTATCGCAAAGCTTGCACTGGATGCATGAAGCAGGAGTAATGGTTGTATGATAGAATGAAATTTTTGACATCCAACTCAATAACACCCCGTACGGACATAAAAAACGACAATATGGTCTTCCAACAAAAATTCCAAGTGTGAGGATGACTGCCCCGAAAATCAGCATTCCTAACGGTGCATTCATCCTGAAGAAACCAATGAACGGATCATACCGGCAGATGATAAAATCAGCACCACTTGCTGCCAGCAGAACGGCTAGAATAAGGTATATATAGGGAATTACACTCAATGGCTTACTGACCCAGGAAGGCAAAGATACCGGTCTGATATTGACCAGATCCTGAACAGCTCCCATAAAACAAACCCCGGCACAGAACGTACGTCCAAACAATATGGTAAAAATCAATGGGATAATAAAAAATGCAATCATAGTGACCGGAATAACATAATCGGCCTGAAAGAGGGATAAAGTCACATTCCCAATCGATCCGACAGAACATACACAACCCACCCGGATAATACCAAAGTAAAGTATTGAAAAAATACTTGTCCAGAAAATCCCTTTGCGCGATCGTTTTTTTAGTACAAACCAACTCATGATTGACAACGCAAGAAGCAAAACTGCAACATCAAGATATTCCCAACCTAACCCCCTGGGAGCAATGGTTTGAGTTTCAGGTGGTATGTGACCCGATTCAAATTCAGGTGCCGGAAATCGCTGTGCACTGCCAAGTTGATAAATTACCGATAAAAGAAAGGTTGCAAGAAAATATTTGAGTTTTGTCACTGTGATGTATTAAAGTAATTGATTTTGATTGTTAAGTTGGATACCTGTGATTCACCTTTTTGTATGATAAAAAAGGTTCTATTGAAAACAATATTAAGTCTTGGGTACCTGAAAACCTGTTTTAAGTAAGTATCCTTTTCTTGACGGAATCCTGATGATGGCATCTGCCGGACAAACTGCAGAAATAGCGCATTGATTGCAGTTCTTACACACATTATGGTTGATTTGTAAATGCAATGAACCATTTCCGAATGCACCGCATCCTTTCACACATTTTCCACACCCGTTGCATAATTCCTGATCAACATCATATTGATAATAAGGTGTTTCAATAAAACTACGTTTCAAGGCTTTGGTAGGACACAATTGATTTTCGGCTGCTGTATCTAAATTCTTTACCTGCGGCTTAAAATATCCGCCACATAAATCGCAATAACCGCACATCTTATAGATATGCATGCATTTTACCGCCGATATATTTAAAACACATGTAGTTGCACAACGTCCACATTGAACGCATTTATTCGGATCAATTTGCCATACCAGATCATCGGACATTGATTTTGTCAGACTATATCCGGTAATTGAGGCCAATGATAAAAAAGCTGCTGCACGCAAACCGCTTTTTAAAAAATCACGCCGGTTTATTGGCTTGGCAGGTTGTTTAGGTTTTGAGGTGTCAATATTTTTCTCACTCATATCGTCCGGTAATTAGATTTTGAAAATGTGAATTTTACGTACTGCAGGTTCAAGTACCAGTATGTCATTCTCCGAATTGATGGCAATTTCAAGACCAGTTGAACTTGCTTCAAAATGTTCAGGACCGGCAATGGCACATTCAAATTTACCTGTTGAATTGTATTTTTTTACCCGTACTATTCCCTTTTCGGCTGTAATAAACGATCCGTCATGCATGATGGCAAAATGAGAAGGATTGCAACAACCGCAAAAGTCCTCAACAGCTGCTGATGTTTCACCCCAGTAGGTACTTAACTTTCCTTCGGAACTAAAACTTACCAGTTTGTGTTTGCCGGTATTGGCAGCCCAAAGCCTATTGTCGGGGGCAACCGCCACATCGAAGAAATAACTTGGTAAAATAAAACAATCAGCTTGTTCCTTGTTTTTCGATCCAATCGATCTGAGATAGGTTCCATCGGTTCTGTACTCATGCACTTGTTCAAGTTCAGCATCAGCAATAAAAATCGTAGTTCCTGTAATTACCAACGAGGTAATATAAGATTCCTTTTTAAAAGAAGGCCATCTTTTTAAAAGTTCTCCAGCTAAGGAATAAGTAGCAATGTGATTTTCAAATGCAGCATAAATAATTTCAGTATCACCGATGGCTAAAGCTGTAGCAGTAATATCCGTATCAAATTGGGTAATTTTTTTTCCTTCTTTCGACAGGATAAGAATTGATTTATCACCTGAAATGTAAATATTGTCATCCTTGTCAACCGCGAGCGCTTTTGAAGTTTCGAATGGTATTTTCAACATCGAAGCACTCACATCACAATACTTCTCTTTTGTAATTTTCCCAATGCTGTCTAATCCAAGTTCGTACGGGTTTTTAGCAGGATGATCGTAAGTCGGTTTTCTTAATCCAAAATATCCTGCAACAGAAGCCAATGATAAAAAACCGGCTGCCTGCAAACTTTTTTTTAAAAAATCACGCCGCTTTATTTCCTTTTCAGGTTGTGTCAGGGTTAATTTTTCCTTTTTCCTTTTGTTCATACTGACCTGTAATTATTTTGAAAATGGGGTTATAAAATGTATAAAACGAAGTCATTTAAAAATTACCGAAATTCTGTTGACTGTTGGGATATATTTCTTCTATCCTTTAAAGTCTTAAATCCAAACAAAAGATGTTTTTTGAATCCCGCAAAAGCAGGTATCCATTGGCAAATGTCAAAGGTCCCCATGCATCATTTCCATCAAATATTTTTTTCTGATTCACTTGTCTGAACGATTTTTCAGAAGCATCGATCATGCTTAGTGTCCCCTCATCGTTTAAAATCAGAAATTTGTCGTTTATCTGAATATAGGGTCCCAATCCATACCGGTTTATTTTTCCACTTTGCCAGACAGGTGTTTTCAAATCCGACGTTTTATAGCAAATAAACTGATTTCTGTTAGCCCCTGCATCTTTAGGCAGGATCCCGTAAATAAACCCGTTGTTAACTATTGGTGTTTGTTGTTCTGAGGCAAGTCCTTCATTTGGAGCAAATTTTGATTCCAGTTTTACAGAAAACAAACCGTTTTTTTCTGATAACCGGAGTATTGCTCCCCCGGCACCATATCCCCCGGTTACAAATATCTTGTTATTTCCCAGGTAAACAGGTGCAGGAGCAATCACTGAAGGTGCCCACTCCGATATTTCCCACAGTATTTTTCCCCTGTCGGTTGTTTCGTCGGAGATACCGCAGATTCCTCCAATTGAAGAATAAACAAACATTTTTTTATTCAGGATGGTAACAGGTAAAATTGAGGAATGTGACATTTTCCAGTCCTTTTTATTAGGTGTTTCCCATAAGATATTTCCGCTTTTGCAATCAACCCCAATCATCAGTGCACTTCCACCAACTGCTAAAACAGCAACATCATCTACGATAAGCGGACATTGTCCGGTGTACCAAAGAGGTGTTTTTGTTTTGTATTTTTTTTCAAGGTCTATGCCCCATATGAAATTTCCCGTGATACGGTCAGTACACATGACATGACAACGTGGTCCCATTGTCACCACATACTTTTCAGTTACTGCCGGAATTGTACGTGACATCCCATGATTTCGCTTAATATGAACATTGTACCATCTTCGCCACAGTTCTTTGCCTGTCTCCAGCGATAAGCATTTTAAAACATCCGCCCTGATCTTTTCATCATAATCAATAATATAGACTAACCCGTTATAAATGGCTGCTGCAGCATGTCCTTCACCTGTTGCAGCCGACCAACTGATTTTAGGTGCTTTTAATTTCCAGTTCTCATTGATCGGATAGTTGGTTTTAATAATATTGTCATGATTAGTACCCCGGAATGATGGCCATTTCTCAGTAAGTTTCGAGTTATAATCAGTAAGTTTTGCAAAATGTTCCCCAATAATTACATTTTCGGTATTGACCGAAACAGCTTTTTCTGTAGGTTGGTCCATACCGGGGTTATTCACAATGAAATCTTTTGTTGGATCATTAAACAACCAAAAAAGCAACAACAACAAACTTATGCTTGCTGTAGTTGCTATGATTATTTTTATTCTTTTATCTGTCAATTTATTAGTTCGCAAGATTGTCGGGTTATTTTTTTACGGAATAAGCCATTAATGACTTTCCATGTCTGACATACAATATTCCTTTATCAATTACCGGATGCGCCCAATGCTGATCGCTGCCAAGGGTAATTCGAAATTTTGATTTAAGTGCAAATCCGGTTTTAGTTATTTCCATAATTCCCAATTCTCCATTATCGCTGTAGCAGTATAACAGACCATCGGCATAAATCACTACACCTTTACCGATTGCATTGCTTTTGAAAACTACTTCTCCGGTTTTCGCATCAAGGCATTGCCAGTTGCGATCGCTTTCATGACCGGATGAAATAATGTAATTATCTATCCATACGGCACCACCCATTTGATTGTCAAGAGTTTTGTTACGCCAAAGTTCGGTGACACTTTTCCCATCCTCCGATAACTTAAGCATTACTCCACCTCCTTTGTAACCGGTAAGGCTATAAAGATAACCATCTTTATACAGAGGTGTATTCGGATGAATATTATAGGTGTTCACCTGAGGAACTTTCCATAAGAATGTACCATCACTGGCATCTACACCTATTAAATTTCCACCTATGGCTGTCGTAAAGTATTTCTTGTTTTTGTAATCAAACAGCAGAGGTGTGCAGTAAGCCGACTGTTCGCCGGTTGCCTTCGATTCCCAGATCGTTTCTCCGGTTAATCGATTCAATGCCACAATAGAGGTTTTTTCACCTGCAGGCGAAAAATAAACCTTGTCGTCATTTATTACCGGGGCTTCAATGCATCCAAAAGTGGGAACACGGGCACCAAATTTGATAATCATATCAACGCTCCAGACCTTTTTCCCGGTTTGTGCATTCAGGCACAAAGCTTCGGCAACTCCTGTCACCAGGTAGAGATTTCCTTTGTAATAAACCGGAGTAGTGCGCGCACCGGGGTACGGATCACTCCACTCTTTACCATATTCAAATTTCCAGAGGAGCTTTCCCTCCATATTCAAAGCGGATAAAAAACCAGTTCCATTTGCTATCCCGGTAATAAATATTTTATCTTCGGCAATTGTCACTGAGGTAAAACCTTTGTCTAACTCATCGTAACTCCATAACAATTTAGGACCTTCTAAAGGCCATTCTTTTAAAAGCCCGGTTTCGGTATATATACCTGTTCTGTCGGGACCACGCCATTGTACGATGTCTTGTGAAAAGCAAGAAGTTGTAAATGAAAATGCTGCTATTGCTGCAATGATGATGTGTCTTAATTTCATTATGGATTGTATAGATTAAAAATTATTCAAATTCGTTTTAGAAACAGACTTATAAGGATGTCCGGAATCGTTGGCTGATGGTCAAACAGTCCAATAACACAAGGAAACATTTGATTGCTGTTGCTATTGGACTGCTTATTATTTTTTTATGGAATAGGCCAGTAAGGAATTGCCATGCCTGATATACAATACTCCTTTATGAATTACGGGATGTGCCCAGTGTTGTTCAGTACCAAGGGTAATTCTAAATTTAGATTTAAGAGTAAATCCTTTATCATTGATTTCCATGATTCCCAGTTCACCAGCATCACTGTAACAGTATAATAAACCATCGGCAAAAATCACAGCACCTTTACCTATTTCTGTAGTTTTGAACATCACTTCTCCCGTTTTTGCATTCAGACATTGCCAGCTACGGTCGTTTTGATGCCCTGAACCAATGATCTGATCGCCAATCCACACAGCCCCTCCCATTTGATTGTCAAGGGTGGTATTTCGCCAGAGTTCAGTGACGCTTTTTCCGTCATCAGACAACTTCATCATCACACCGCCTCCCTTATATCCTGTAAGACTGTAAATAAGACCATCTTTATAGAGCGGAGTATTCGGATTAATTGTATTTGAAGAAACCTGTGACATTTTCCATAAAAAAGTGCCATCAGATGCATCGAGACCAACTACATTAGCTACTAATGAGGTGGCAAGGTATTTCTTGTTCTTATAATCAAATAATAAAGGGGAACAGTAAGCCGACTTTTCGCCTGTTGTTTTTGACTCCCAGATGGTTTCTCCTGTATTAACATTCAATGCTACTATGGAGATGTTTTCACCTCCGGGAGTAAAGTAAACTTTATTGTCGTAAACCACCGGCACTTCTACAATGCCAAATTTGATCATACGAGCCCCGAATTTAGCTTTCATATCAACACTCCATACTTTTTTACCTGTTTCGGCATTTAAACAGATAGCTTCGGCAAAGGCAGTTGAGAGATAAAGATTTCCCTTGTAATAAACCGGGGTTGTACGGGTGCCGGGGAAGGCTTCGGTAAATTCTTTGCCATATTCCACCTTCCAAAGCAGTTTTCCTTGCAAATTTAATGCAAATACATAACCGGTGCTATCCGACTGTCCGGTTGTAAATATCTTATCATCGGCAATTATAGCTGATGTAAACCCTTTATTTAACCCTTCGTAATTCCATAGAAGTGTTGGACCATCTACCGGCCATTCTTTTAAGAGTCCGGTTTCATTATAAATGCCACTTCTGTCTGTACCACGCCATTGGACAAGTTCCTGAGAAAAACATGTGGATGTGACTGAAAATATTGCTATTACAGAAACAATGAATTGTTTTTTTGTCATAATATTTAGGATTGATTTAAAATTTTCTATAATATATTCTAGCAATATAATAGCAAATAAGAATTATGAATCCTGATTCTATATTACCTGAACATCTAAAATTTTACATTTTAATAAATATCAATTCAATTTGCAACAGGCAAAAGGTAAAGGGTTATACCTGGTTTTTATTCAATGTGGCTGCATGTTTAGCTTGCCAATTAAATTTGAATTACGGATTTTATAAGTCTCTGTTTTTTTGAATATTAATCCATAACATCATTAAAAAACAATGTGTGTACAACCGAATAAATTCAAAAGAGACTGAAATTTGTTGTAAATATAATTGAAATGAATTAAAATACAAATTTTTATAATACATAAAACATTAAACCACATTAATATTTACAAATATCCATAAATTTCAATTAATTGAGATCTTTGATCTGCGATGTAAATTAAATCTAAATTTTCTACTTTTAGTTGTAGTTGAAATAATATATGTCAAGTTGAACTGAAACTTATTAAAAAGACATTAAGAACAAAACATGTCAATAAACGTTTATTTATTTAAAAGTAAATTTAAAACGACTTTTAAATTTGAATTACAATCAATAAAATTATCATAAAATGCAAACAATTAAATGATAACAGTTTTATTCTAAATAGGGGTTGATATAATCGATAGATGGTAAATCTAACACGTTAGACAATAACTGTATATAACTTAAAAGATCCTTTGGTATTTTATTTTGAGATAGGAATACTACTCATGAAATTTACAAGGAGCTAATCTTAATACTTGCGTCCTACCTTACTTTAAATAAAACGATTATGAAAAAATATTTTAAAGAAGCTGCATTTATATTCTTAGCCCTTTTTATCAGTCAATTATTAAGTGCGAATATTAATAGCAATGTTCAACCGGTTGATAGTTTGAATGCTTTATTACTCAAAGAATATAAAAATAAAACTTTAGAGATTGAACAGCAAGGGACTACTGATTCCACAAAAAGAGTTGAACTGGAAAGACAAATTCTTTTACTCAAATCAACTGATTACCTAAAAAAAGAAGAACTCCTTAAGAGGCTGGAAACTCTTACTAATAAAGAATCTGATAGAATTGCCAACAAAAAAGCAAAAATTAATGAACTGCGTTTAACGGCAAAGTCATTCCCTGTAATCGGGTTTTTTAATGACACATTATTCAACATATACAGTAAGTTAGGAAGCTTTTCTGCTCATGACCGTGCGGAAGCAATAAGCACCAGAATTAAAAAGCTAAGTGATATTTATTATTTTAAATCAGACTCATTAAAAATAATTGAAACTGAAACTACTGAAGATCTGGTTTTTGGTGAATCAATAATTTTGAGTGTTACTGAAAATGACGCCCTTTGGAATAATACAACAAAATCCGAATTAGCAGCAAAGTATCGCGAAATAATAAATAGTGAAGTATTAAAATTCTATTCTGAAACGAGCTTTATAACAATGGCGAAAGAAATTGGATTAGCTTTACTTGTGTTGATAATTTTGGGAGGAATTTTATTCTACCTAAATAAATTTTTTAGTTGGTCAGCTGCCAAAATCCAACTTCAGGAAGGGAAGTTTATTAAAGGAATAAAAATCAGAGATTATACTGTTTTTGATGAAAAAAGGCAGATTAATGTTTTAATCACTTTCAACAGGATTCTTAAATGGGCAATAATTATTTTATTGGTTTACATAACATTGCCAATACTTTTGGGAATCTTTCCGTGGACAAAAAACTATGCTGGTATACTACTGGGATATATTTTGAACCCGATAAAAAACATGGCAAATAGTGTCTGGAATTACTTACCTAAGTTTTTTACGATTATCGTTATTGTGTTTGTTTTTAGATATATATTAAAAGGAACCCATTTTTTGAAAGATGAATTAGAAAAAGGGAATCTAAGTTTACCGGGTTTTTATGCAGAATGGGCGAATCCTACCTATCAAATTATCAAAGTATTTATTATTGCTTTCATGATGGTATTGATTTTTCCATATTTACCGGGTAGTGATTCCCCAATCTTTCGCGGTGTCTCCGTTTTTCTTGGGGTGTTATTTACATTTGGTTCATCCGGCTCACTATCCAATATCATTGCGGGTCTTGTACTCACATACATGCGTTTGTTTATGATTGGCGACCGCGTAAAATTTGGTGATATAGAAGGTGATGTGATTGAAAAATCATTACTGGTAACCCGCATTCGGACTATTAAAAACGAAATAATTTCGATACCGAATTCAACTGTTATGAGTAGTCATACGATAAACTATAGCAGCGATACAGTTGATAATGGACTGATACTCCATACAACTGTTACCATAGGATACGATGTGCCCTGGAGAGATATGCATCAGGCTTTGATTAAGGCAGCCGACCGAACGGAACTTATACTTAAAGAGCCTAAACCTTTTGTGCTGCAAACCAGTCTGGACGATTTTTACGTGTCTTATCAGATTAATGCCTACACCAAAGAAGCAAATAAACAGGCAACCATATACTCCCAATTGCATCAAAATATTCAGGATTGTTGCAATGAAGCCGGTATTGAAATACTTTCTCCTCACTACCGATCCGTACGGGATGGCAATATGACTTCCATTCCCACAAATTATTTAGATAAGGATTATAAGGTTCCTCGGTTTGGTGTCACAGTTGAGAAAGAAAGCGGAAAATAAAATATTAGTTGTACGGGCGAAATTACCTGCAGTAAATTAAAGAATTACAAGCAACTTCAAAAAAGTGACAATCCCAATGGTTGGTTCTTTGGTTTCAACCTACTTATTCTCGTTCATGACATAAGTGATTGCCAACTATATAGGGTCTGCTGAAAAAGTATAGACCATTTGTTATTCAATATTTTATCTTTATTTTTGTATAACTAAATACAAGGATATATGAATAGACCCCTTAAAAAGCGTTCACAAGCACCCGATTATGTAAGTCCAAATCAATTAGTTTTGGCAGGT
>Ga0302215_10000718_pt1 | contig 24376 bp, 10 predicted proteins | sample II_Fen_N3_1_FD_194580 | JGI IMG/M metagenome (GOLD analysis project Ga0302215, IMG submission 194580) | Peat permafrost microbial communities from Stordalen Mire near Abisko, Sweden - II_Fen_N3_1 | ecosystem: Environmental > Terrestrial > Soil > Wetlands > Permafrost | place: Sweden: Abisko... | reverse complement strand
ATAATAAAGTGGAAGTGAATCACTTTATTAAAACTATAACTATTCGTAAAAAAATTTTAGTGAAATTAAACTATAGGGTGCTATTGGAGTCTAAAGTTTAATTTACTGAACTCACATACTATTTTATGAAATCACGATCAATAATACTATTCACTCTGATTGCTATTGGATCCATCATGAACGCTCAGGAGCCGGGAGAAAATCCAATAAAAAAGTTATTTTTGGATCAGATATCTCTTTTTCCACAAGAAAAAATATATGTTCAAACCGATAGGAGTGAGTATGTTTCAGGTGAAACTATTTGGTTTCGGGTACATTTGGTTGATGCTGTTTTTTTGAAGCAAGCCAATGCCAGCCGGTATGTGTATGTTGAATTGATTAATCCCACAAATCATCTTGTTGAAAGAGTAAAGTTAAGGCCCGATAGTACAGGTTGCTTTTACGGGCATTTGCAATTGGACGAAGATTTGAGTGAAGGAAACTATATTTTGAGAGCTTACACACGGTTTATGCAAAATGTTGGAGAAGAATATTTCTTTACCAGTCAGGTTTATATAAAAAATCCAATTTCGGATAAAGTATCTGTTGAATTAAATTATAATGCAGAAGGTAAAACAATTAATACAGAAATACTTTTTCTCTCAAAAGCGGGAAATGAAAAAATTATTCCCGGGCAGTGCATTATTTATCATGGCGGAAATACAACCGAAAATGAAAAGAATGTTTTGTTTAAAGGGAAAACCGGATATTTTTCATTTAACGAAAAGGAAATCAATGTGGAAAGGGGATTTTTGTTGAAGGCTGTGATTGAAGGTAAAAACTATAACAGGTACTTTAAAATACCATACCTGAAAAAAACATTTGATGTCACTTTCTTCCCTGAAGGAGGATATGCTCCGGTATCGACTGATTTGACGATGGCTTTTAAATCGATAAACACGGCAGGCTTATCAGAAAATATTAAAGGACAGGTTTATGATGATCAGAATCAATTGTGTACTGAATTTGAAAGTATTCATTTGGGAATGGGTAGTTTCAACATGTATTATTCTCCGGGGAAGAAATATTATGCTATCTGTACAAATAAGGAGAATATTTCAAAACGATTTGATTTGCCGGTACCATTGGATAGTGCTGTATCCTTGAAGACCGTCTGGGAACATGACAAACTTTTTGTAAAAGTTGTGAAATCTCCCAATTATAAATTGCAATCACAAACTCAGTTAATAGCTCAAATCAGAGGAATTCCAGTCTATATAGAACCATGGGATGACAAAAAGGATTATATAATTTTTGAAAAAGATTTTTTTCCGGCAGGAATTGTTCATTTTTTGTTGATCGACAAAGACCGCAATGTGTTGAGCGAAAGGCTTGTGTTTTCTTCTCAAAGCAGCACTTTTGCAAAAACAAAAATTGAAATGGATCAAAAGACATATAAATCAAGGGATAAAATCAATATGTCAATACGCATTACGGACGAAAACGAAGAACCTTTATCCGGTAATTTTTCATTGGCAGTTGTGGATTTAAAAGAAATGAATTTAGACACAACATCAACCATCATTTCAACTCTGTTACTATCATCCGAACTCAGAGGACACATTGAATCTCCCATGAGTTATTTACAAAAAGACAATAAGAAATCTTCAGTTGCTTTGGATAATTTATTGATGACCCAAGGTTGGCGCAGATATGATATTGCCAGTCTTTTGAAAGGAAAACCAACAAAGGAATTGAAATATCCGGTTGAATTAAGTGAAGAAGTCACCGGTAAGACCGAAGGTATATTCTCGGCATTAAAAGATGGCAATATCAGTCTACTTGCGCTTAAAGATTCAGTTATAGGAACCTCTTTTACAAAACCTGATTTGAAAGGTAAATTTAATTTTAAAGACCTTGAATACCCCCAAGGAACCAAATATATTATACAGGCTATTACAAAAAAAGGCTCTAGTAAAGTTTTTTTGGAAATGGATTCGCTGATACAATTTCCTCCTCTGACTACTCCCATTGTAATGGCAAGAGAAGAAGGATTGAAAGATACTATTTCTTCATACTCAAATAAGAAATATTCTTTAGATGATAAATTGAAATCTTATGATTTGGGCGAAGTAGTTGTTTCGGCAAAGCGAAAATCATTAATAGTAACAGAGTCTCCCTATTATTCGATTATGTCAACTCCGGTTATAACAGCGAAAGAAATTGAAAACTGGCGACTTTTATCAGTCTATGATTTGTTGCGTAGGATTAACGGTGTTACTGTTTCCGGCTCAACTGTTAGTTATCGCGGGAATACCCCGATGTTACTTTTAGATAATGTTCCCACTGAAGGATTTGATTATGATATGTTGACGATAGATGATATTAAGGAAGCTTTTGTCACACCCGGAACAACTATGGGGATTATTTTCGGATCCCGTGGGGCAAATGGAGCTATTGTGATAAATACAAAAAAAGGATTTGTGCAAACCAATACAATAAATACCAACATTAAATATGTGAAGGCTATTGGTTACCAACAACCTATTGAGTTTTATTCTCCGGTTTATAATACGGTTGAAGATAAAAACAATGGAAAGCCTGACAACCGGACCACAATTTACTGGAATCCAAATGTACAGATTGGAACTGATGGAGTTGCAAATCTGGTTTTTAATGCAGCGGATAAATCTTCTAAATATATTATATTGCTTGAAGGAATCAGCCTGTATGGTCACTTAATGCATTCCTCGAAGGAAGAAATATCAATTACTTCAGAAAAATAAAGTATAAATCTTTGAGAAAATGATTAATTCACATAGTGCATATTATCAAAAATGTTTTACTTTGGAAGGTGAAAAAATGGATGGTTTAAATTTTCAAAAAGGTTTCAAAGCAAAATAGTATTCTATTTGTTATGACTCCAACACTTTAAAAAAACGGACTGTTTCGGGGAATGAAAAAAGTTTATAATTAATTGATTTCACAAATTTAAACCTGTTTTTGATGGTAAAATATGGACTTAACATACTAATTTTATCAATCCATTTATTATTAAATATATATTTATAAATATTAATATAAGGTAATTATATGCATTAATATTTTAAGAATTATTCAAAATGTACAGGTTTTCCAGGCAGACAAAATATGTTTTAAATTATGGCATTTTTCAATTAAAAAATATACTTCAATGCAATAATAACAATAACCTAAAAATACAAACGTGAGCATTTAAATAGAATCAACAAACCGTATCTATCATGAAACGGTTACAATTTCATGAAAAATACCTAATTTTCTAAAAATCGAATCTAAAATTATAATTGAACTCTTGATATTATAGTTATTTTTGATGAATCTAAGACTTGTGGTATTAAGTAAAAAATTTCAAGAATAACATCTAACTGAAAAAACAGCTTTTTGTATAGAAAAATATTGACTTTACCATAAAATTAAAAAAAATCATGAGAACGTATTTTATCTTATTTTTTGCATTTATTGTATTTAATTTTAATGCCAATTCGCAAAATATGTTGTCGCCGGCATCCTTAGGCTTCGACATAGTTCGGGAAGGCATTCCTCATGGGAAAATTGATACAATTACCTATTTTTCAAAAACAGTAGGAAATGAACGAAAGGCACTGATTTATACACCGCCCGGGTTTTCAAAAGGGAAAAAATATCCGGTACTTTACTTATTACATGGCATTGGCGGTGACGAAAAAGAATGGTTTAATGGTGGTCAGCCACAGGTAATTTTAGATAACCTGTATGCAGAAGGTAAAGTTATCCCTATGATTGTAGTTATGCCGAATGGCAGAGCTATGAAAGATGACCGTTCAACCGGCAATATTATGTCGGCCGATAAAGTGCAGGCATTTGCAGTTTTCGAAAAAGATTTGTTGAACGATTTGATTCCTTTTGTTGATAAGAATTATCCAGTAATTAAAGATAGCGAACATCGTGCAATTGCAGGATTGTCAATGGGAGGTGGGCAATCTTTAAATTTTGGTCTCGGAAATCTTGATAAATTTGCATGGGTAGGAGGATTTTCATCTGCACCCAATACTGAATTGCCTGAGAAATTGATGCCAAATCCTGAATTGGCAAAAACTAAGCTGAAATTACTTTGGATTTCATGTGGAGATAAAGATGGACTGATTACTTTTAGTAAGCGAACACATGATTATATGAATAAATATGGGGTTCCTCATATTTTCTACGTCGATCATGGTTATCATGATTTTAAGGTTTGGAAAAACAGTTTGTATATGTACTCTCAACTTCTTTTTAAACCGGTAGATGAAAAATCTTTCGATAAAATAAGTAATGTCGGTCGACCCGTTGAAACAAATATAAGATCAGCAAAATATCCACAAATTTCACCAGACAGTCGTGCTGTTTTTAAGTTTAAAGCTTCTGATGCTCAAAAGGTACAATTAGATTTTGGCAAAAAATACGACATGTTAAAAAACAATGAAGGAATATGGGAAGTTACTACGGATTCATTAAGTGAAGGTTTTCATTATTACTCATTGATAATTGATGGTGTACCGGTAGCTGATCCATCGAGTGAATCCTTCTACGGTATGGGTCGTATGGCTAGTGGTTTTGAAGTTCCTTTCAAAGGTGATGGCAATTATGAAGAAAAAAATGTTCCTCATGGTGATATCCGTATAAAACGGTATTATTCAAAAATAACAAACTCATGGCGTAATTTTTACATGTATGCTCCTCCCGGCTATGACCAAAATCAATCAGAAAATTATCCGGTATTATATATTCTTCATGGCGGTGGCGAAGACCAACGTGGTTGGGCTACTCAGGGAAAAACCGATTTGATTCTCGATAACCTGATTGCAAACAAAAAGGCTTTACCAATGATTGTAATCATGGTTGATGGAAATTTTCCACTAAATGGTTTTGGAGAAGAATCATTAAAAGTATTTGAAAAAGAGTTGAAGCAAGTTATAATTCCATTTGTTGAAAAGAATTACCGGGTAAAAACTAAACCACAATATCGTGCTCTGGCAGGATTATCTATGGGAGGCATTCAAACACTTTATGCCGGAGTAAAGAATACTGATATGTTTTCATACCTGGGTGTATTCAGTTCCGGCTGGTTTGCCAATCAGAATGAACTCTCTGATCCCCAATATGAATACATGAAAAATAACACCGAAAAGATTAACATGAATTTAAAACAATTCTGGATATCTCAGGGAGGCAAGGAAGACATTGCATGGAAAAATTGCCAGATCATGCTTTCAAAGCTCGATGAAATGAAAATTAAATACACTTACAGTGAATATCCAGGAGGTCATTCCTGGCCTGTTTGGAGGAATAATTTATTCAATTTTGCTCAAATATTATTTAAATAGGTTGATTGATTTTGTAAAGAAATATGATTATCCGCTTGATGTCCTGTTGAGGCTGATTTCCACAGATTACTTTTTAATGAAAGAAATAAAGAAAGAGATTGTCCACAGATTACACTGATTAACACAGATTATCTTCAATGTGACCGTGAAAAAAGTAGATTTAAAATAGTAAAGTAAAAAAGAGCGTTAGCTTTGACATTTTGATAGATATGAAATTGTAAAGAGACAAAAGAGCGTTTGGCACATTCCGTTTTTTTGGATGGTACATTTCGAAAGTTCTGAAAAGTTCCGACATTTTGGTTGAAAGGAAGTAATTGAACATATTGACTTTCCTGAAGTATCGAAATCAATTTTCGCAGGTTTAGGACGATTTGCTGATAATTATTAAAGTAAACATTATTTCAGTATTGTTTTTGTAAAAAAAATGGAAAACTATTTCAAAGAGCAAAGTTTGTGATTTCTTTGATGCATGCGAATCAAAAATAAATTAAATACTAATTAAATAAAAACATGAAAAGATTTAAATTTGGATTATTAATTTTCATTATTGCACTTTTGCCTGTGATTCAGTCCAACGCGCAGAAAGGTGGAAAACTAAAGATGTGGTATGATAAACCTGCAGCTAATTGGAATGAAGCACTTCCATTAGGGAACGGAAGAATTGCAGCAATGGTTTTTGGTAATCCAGCCAAAGAGCAACTTCAGCTCAACGAAAGTTCATTTTGGTCGGGTGGTCCTTCCCGAAATGATAATCCGGATGGATTAATAGGATTGGATTCTATTCGTTATTATATTTTTAAAGGTAATTATACACGTGCAAACACACTATCGAATAAATATTTGACAGCTAAGCAGCTGCATGGTTCCATGTTTCAGGTTATAGGTAATCTAAATCTGGCATTCGAAAATAGTGATAGTTATACCGATTACTACCGTGAACTTGATTTGGAAAAGGCAATTACTACAACAACATACAAAGTTGGAGGTGTCACTTTTAAAAGAGAAGTTTTTGCTTCACAACCTGATCAGGTAATAGTGATTCGATTAACAGCCAATAAACCCGGTCAACTTTCATTCTCTGCAAGTTTTGACAGCCAATTACAAAAGACATCAACCGCTTTGGATGCTCATACACTCGAAATGACAGGACTTTCAGGTTCTCACGATGGAGTAACCGGTCAGGTGAAATTCGATTCTCGCGCCAAAATTATTAATACAGGTGGTATTACGTCAATTGATTCAAATAAAATCAAAGTAACCAATGCTAATGAAGTGGTGATAATGATTTCAATTGCAACAAACTTTGTAAATTATAAAACCCTGGGTGCAAATGAGGTTGAAAAATGTATCAACTATCTTTCTTCTGTTGATAAGAAACCTTATCCCATTATACTTAAGGATCATATTCTTGCATTTCAAAAATATTTTAAACGTGTGAGTTTCGATCTGGGAACTTCTCCATCAGCTCAAGCAACAACTAATGAGAGGATAAAAAATTTCTCGAAAAGCAATGATCCTGAACTTGTTTCCATGTATTATCAATTTGGACGTTATTTGCTAATCAGTTCTTCACAACCCGGTGGACAAGCAGCTAATTTGCAAGGTATCTGGAACGGCAGCAACAATCCTGCCTGGGATAGTAAATACACGATCAACATCAATACAGAAATGAATTACTGGCCTGCGGAAAAAAGTAATCTTACTGAGATGCATGAACCTTTAATTCAAATGATTAAAGAACTTTCTGTGTCAGGAAAAGAAACTGCCAAAGTTATGTATGGCAGTAAAGGATGGGTAGCGCATCACAATACGGATATATGGCGAATCACCGGTGTGGTTGATTTTGCTGATGCCGGTCAATGGCCAATGGGAGGTGCCTGGTTATCGCAACATTTGTGGGAAAAATATCTTTATAATGGCGATTTGAAATACCTTGAATCGGTTTATCCTGTTTTAAAATCAGCATGTGAATTTTATAAAGATTTTCTGATTGAAGAACCGACACATAAATGGTTAGTAGTAAGTCCTTCTGTTTCTCCTGAAAATACTCCGGCCGGTCATCGAAGCGCATTAGTTGCAGGATGTACCATTGACAATCAATTGTTATTCGACTTATTTACAAAAACGATAAAAACGGCTAAATTGCTAAAAAAAGATGCAGCAGTGGTGACCGATTTTCAAAAGATACTTGATCGACTTCCACCAATGCAAATAGGTCGATTGGGTCAATTGCAAGAGTGGTTAGAAGATTGGGATAATGCAAAAGACCAGAACAGACACGTTTCGCATTTGTATGGTTTATTTCCAAGTAATCAAATCTCTCCCTATACAACTCCACAATTATTTGATGCCGCGCGTACTTCGTTAAATTACCGCGGTGATGTATCAACCGGTTGGTCAATGGGCTGGAAAGTTAACTTTTGGGCACGACTTTTGGACGGAAACCATGCCCGCAAGCTTATTTCTGATCAACTTACATTAGTTGATCCGACTAAGGGTTTTGGTGGTGGCGGTGGAACTTATCCTAATTTCTTTGATGCGCATCCACCTTTCCAGATTGATGGTAATTTTGGATGTACTTCGGGAATAACTGAAATGTTGCTTCAAACTCATGATGGATCGATTGATATTTTACCTGCATTGCCAGATGACTGGAAAAAGGGAAGCATTAGCGGTTTGAAAACTTATGGAGGATTTGAAGTAAGTATCTTGTGGGAAAATAACCAGGCTCAAAAGATTACCATTAAATCGAATTTAGGTGGAAACTTACGTATTCGAGTACCAAATGAAGTTAATTTGGCTGATGGAAAAAATCTTAAAAAAGCAATCGGTGATAATTCCAATCCATTCTTCGAAATTGTAAAAGTAAAAGATCCACTTATATCAGCTGAAGCCAAAATTAATCCGGTGATTCTGAAAACAACTTATTTGTACGACCTGCCAACTAAAGCAGGGAATATATATACAATCATTTGTAAAAAATAGAAAAATATAAATCAGGATATACAATTTATTCTGATTTACATTGATTGTTAATGAATTCATTTACAATACAATTTTTTATTTATTAGGTTGATAAAAAGTATCTTAAATTAAAAGGACTAATTAATAGTGAAATAAATTCACATTGAAAAGACCTTACCCAAAGTTCCTCTTACTTTAAAGAGGAACTCCGGGTAAGTTCGTGAGTTAAGAAAAAGATCAGGTAAATTCTCTGACAATAATTCAATTCTTAGTTTAAATATATGAAACACAAAATATTTTATAGGGTTTACTGTATTCTTTTTTTATTTTTGTCTTTTGATGCCTACGCAGGTCAGGAGACGACTTATATTTCGAATGTAACAGCAGAAAATCAATTTACATTATCTGATTTAGCCAAAGGTTCAACTCCATTGGTCATAAGTTCAGTAGATTACCCGGGAGTGATTTCTGCTCTGAAAAATTTAAAAGCTGATATAGGAAAAGTTACAGGACGTGAACCAGAAATTAAATATACCATTAAGCCGGATTCAAAGGAGCTGGTTATTGTCGGAACAATTGGTAAAAGTCCGATAATAGATCTATTGATTAAGAATAAAAAACTTGATGTGAAGAATATTACTGGAAAATGGGAGTCTTTTGTAATTCAAACAATTGATTTTCCTCTTCCCGGAGTTGATAAAGCACTTGTTATTGCCGGAAGCGACAAACGGGGAACTATTTACGGTATTTATGATTTATCCAGAAATATTGGAGTCTCACCCTGGTATTATTGGGCAGATGTTCCAATAGCAAAGCACGAGTCATTGTTTGTAAAAAATGGTCGATATGTAACTGACAGTCCAAAAGTAAAGTACAGAGGTATTTTTTTGAACGACGAGGCACCAGCGCTAAGTGGTTGGTCACGCGAAACTTTCGGAGGTTTTAACAGCAAGTTTTATGGAAAAGTTTTTGAGCTTTTGCTTCGATTAAAAGCGAATTATCTTTGGCCTGCCATGTGGGGAAATGCTTTTTACGATGATGATCCTGCAAATGGAATACTGGCAAACGAAATGGGAATTGTTATGGGTACTTCGCATCACGAACCGATGGCAATGGCACAACAAGACTGGCATAGATATACCGATCGAAACAAACTATCTAAAGTTTGGGATTATACAAAAAATGCCGATAATTTACAAAAGTCATGGAAATTCGGCATTGAAAGAGGTAAAGATTGGGAAAAAGTTGTTACTGTTGGTATGCGCGGTGACGGTGACGCAGCTATGGGAGAAGGAACAAATATCACATTGCTCGAACAAATAGTAAAGGATCAGCGAAAGATTATCGAAGAAGTTACCGGACAAAAAGCAGAAAAAACGCCACAGGTATGGGCATTATATAAAGAGGTGCAGGATTATTATGACCATGGTATGCGTGTTCCTGATGATGTAACATTATTATTATGCGATGACAACTGGGGCAATGTACGAAAGCTGCCGGATGTAAATGCCAAACCACGTAAAGGAGGATATGGCATGTATTATCATTTCGATTATGTGGGTGCACCCCGTAATTCAAAGTGGGTAAATATCAGCCCAGTTCAACGTATTTGGGAACAAATGAATCTGAGCTATACACATGGTGTGCAAGAACTTTGGATTGTCAATGTAGGTGACCTGAAACCGATGGAGTACCCAATCAGCTTTTTTCTGGATATGGCCTGGGATCCATCTAAGTTTAATGCAAATAATCTATTAACTCACACCGAGGATTGGTGCGCCGAACAGTTTGGACAACCTTATGCGAAAGAAGCTGCACGGATTATTAATCTTTATACAAAATATAACAGGAGAGTTACTCCCGAAACGCTGAACGATAGAACTTACAGTCTTGAGAATTATAATGAGTTTGAAAATGTAACTTCAGATTATCGTAATCTTGCTTTGGATGCACTTCGTTTATATTATATCATACCTTCTGAGTACAAAGATGCTTTTGATCAGCTGGTATTATATCCGGTCAATGCATGTAGCAATCTTTACGAGATGTATTATGCAGTAGCAAAAAATAAATATTATGCTAAAACGAATGATATTCAGGCAAATATTTGGGCTTATAAAGTGCAGGAGTGTTATGCAAGAGATTCGCTGTTGTCTTATAATTATAATCATGTCATTTCCAATGGAAAGTGGAATCACATGATGGATCAGATACACATTGGATACAGTTCATGGCAAGAACCACGAAGAAGTAAAATGCCTAATGTAGTTTATATTCCAACTGACAAACAAAACAATAAAACAGAAAATGTTTTTGTTGAAAGTGATGGTTATGTATCTATTGAAGCTGAACATTTCAACAGAGCAGTTAATTCGGATAGAATTAACTGGCAAATTATTCCTTATTTAGGAAAAACTAAATCGGCTATAACTACAACACCTCCAAATGTCTATCCAAAGGAAAATGAACATGTGTATGTTGAATATGATATAGAATTTGCTACAACAGGTGAGTTTGAAGTTCAACTATTATTCTCTCCGACATTGAATTTTAATGCTAATATTGGACTTCGATACGAAATAGCTTTTGATGGAGCATCACCTCAACAAGTAAATTTAAATGGTCAATACAAAGGAGAATTAGGTCGTTGGCAGGCTGAGCATATCATAAAGTCAGTTACAAAACACCAAATAAAGTCCACTGGAAAACACACTCTACGGTTTTCAGTAAAGGAACCAGGACTTGTGTTACAAAAAATACTGATCAATACAGGAGGGTTAAAACCAAGTTATTTGGGTGCACCTGAAAGTAAGATATCATTAAAACCAGAAACAGGCAAATGAAATTAATCGGTAGAATATCAATAATAATAATGATTATAGTTGTAGCACTGTGTTCAAATCAGTTAAATGCAACTGTAAAGTTGCCTCGACTGATAAGTAATGGCATGGTGCTTCAACGAGATGTTCCACTTAAAATTTGGGGATGGGCTAATCGTGATGAAAAAGTTAAAGTAGAATTCCTGGGAAAAACTTACCGAACCAAGGCAAATAAACAAGGAAACTGGAAATTGGAACTTCCTTCCAATGCAGCAGGTGGTCCATATACCATGAAGGTGAATGAGATTGAAATTAAAAATATTTTGATGGGCGATGTTTGGTTATGTTCCGGTCAATCAAATATGGAATTAATGGTAAACAGAGTACTCGATTTATATCAAAAGGAAATTGAACAAACGAATAATACCAATATTCGTTATTTCAAACCAACGATTCGGACTGATTCACAAACTCCTCAAAATGATTTTAATGAAGGAACGTGGCTTCCAGCTACTCAGGAGAACATCCTGAACTTTTCATCATTGTCTTATTTTTTTGGAGATCAGTTGTATCAAAAATACAAGGTGCCCATTGGCCTTATCAATAATGCAATTGGAGGTTCGGCAATTGAATCGTGGGTAAGTGAAGATTTTATGAAAACTTATATGGATAAGTGGACTGCTTCAAAAGCCAAGGCAGATTCGATACGATCAACGAAAACAATAGAAAATAGTACGGTTCGTTTTAATTTTAATGCAGAACTTGCTAAAAATGATCCGGGTTTGGGTCGTTGGTCAAAAAGTGATGTAAATACTTCTGACTGGCCTCAGATTTCTCTTCCGGGATATTGGTCCGATCAGGGTATCGATTTGCGAATGGGTTCAATATGGTTTTATAAAGAGTTTGATGTTCCTGATTCATTGGTAAATAAAAAGGATGCTGTTCTTCGTTTAGGTCGCATAATAGAAAGTGATTCTACTTTTTTGAACGGTACATTTATTGGAACTATATCTTACCAATATCCTCCCAGAATTTATAAACTTCCTGTAGGTATTTTGAAACCCGGGAAAAATAAATTAATGGTAAGGGTGATTTGCCCGGGTGGTAAAGGCGGATTTGTTGAGGATAAACCTTATGAACTTCGTGCAGGTTCTCAAAAAATTGACTTGACAGGTCAGTGGAACTATCATATTGGAGCTTCCTTAAAACCCACTATGAGGCAAGGTGCCAGAGTAAGTGGTGGCGGAACCCGACCTGCCGGATTGTATAACAGTCTGACCAGTCCTATAATTGGTTACCGCTTAAAAGGTGCAATCTGGTATCAGGGAGAATCTAATACAGGAACGTCACAAAAAGAATATCTCCAACTATTTAAAGATTTGATTACCAGTTGGCGAATGAAATTCAACCAACCCGATATGCCATTCATATTTGGTCAGATTGCCAATTTAGGAGTTCCTAATAAACAACCTGTAGAAAGTGGTATGGCCAATGTGAGAGAAGCACAGCGACGTACTTTGGAATTGCCTCATACCGGGATGGCTGTAACTTACGATATTGGTGAGTGGAACGACATTCACCCTTTAAATAAAAAAGAAGTAGCTCGTAGGTTGGCAATGGAAGTTGCCCGGGTAGCGTTTCACGATAGCTCAGTAATCAGCTCGGGTCCATTGTTTGATTCGATGGTAATTTCTGATAACGGCATAATTCTTAAGTTTGAATCGGTAGGTAGTGGGCTATTTACCAATTGCCTTCTGGACGGTTTTCAAATTGCAGGCTCAGATGGAAAATTTGAATGGGCAAATGCAGTAGTCATCTCAAAAAATAAAGTCAGGGTTTGGAGCAGAAAAGTATCAAATCCAACAATAGTTAGATATGCCTGGGATGATAATCCGGCTTTTGCTAACCTGAAAAATAAAGAGGGCTTACCGGCATCTCCATTTTCAACCAGTAATTAAAAATATATAAATGAATCTTTATAAATCGAAGTCTTGATAACTTCTATTGTCTTATTCTTATATTAACTTTTCATAAGAATGTTATCAAAAAAAAGGAAAAATGCTATCAAACTTATTTTATTAATTATTTAAAAATGAAAAAAAACACATTCTTTATTCTTTTTTTTCTGATCTTTTTCTCCATTAGTGGATTACAAGCTCAAACTGATATAACCAATGGAGCTCCAATTCCTGTGGAAATTGAAAATCCCGAATTACTTGGTATAAACAAAGAGCCATATCATGCCACGTTAATGCCTTATGGCAACTTGCAAGAAGCATTAGTTGCAAAACGAAAGGCCTCTACACTTAGTCAAAGCCTGAACGGTCAATGGAAATTTAATTGGGTACCAACACCGGAAAAGCGTCCAGTCGATTTTTATAAGTCAGATTATGATGTATCCGGATGGAAAGATATTAAAGTGCCATCTAACTGGGAAGTAGAAGGATATGGTACACCATTCTATCGTAATTTGGGTTATACCATCAAGAAAGATTTTCCACATGTTATGAGCGAACCGGACAAAAGGTTCACATCATTTGTAGAGCGCAATCCTGTAGGAAGTTACCGTCGGGAATTTAACCTGCCAACAGAATGGGCAGGTCGACGTAATTTTATTACATTCGATGGTGTAGATTGTGCTTTCTTTTTGTGGGTAAATGGCGTGAAAGTAGGTTTTAGTGTAAACAGTCGTAATGCAGCTGATTTTGACCTTACCAAATACCTGAAACCAGGTAAAAATATGATAGCAGTAGAAGTTTATCAATACAGTTCAGGTACCTGGCTGGAAGATCAGGATATGTGGCGTTTGCACGGAATTTTCCGTGATGTAACACTTTGGAGTGCTCCTCAGGTTCATATACGTGATTTTTTTGTAAAACCCGATCTGGATAAAGATTATAAAGATGGAACAATAGAAGTATCAGCCAAAATCAAAAATTATGGTGATAACACAGCCAAAGCTCAAACATTTATAGCTACTCTTTATGATAAAAGTGGAACCGAAATAGCTAAAGGAAAGGCTACTGGTACTGCACTTAATTCTAAGCAGGAAGAGATTTTGAAAGTTCAGTTTAATGTGGTTAATCCATTGAAATGGACTGCTGAAACTCCCAATTTATATACCGTTGTTTTGACCAATACTACCGGAGAAATTTTATCTTCAAAAATTGGTTTCAGAAAAGTGGAGATAAAAGGTCGTATATTTACTGTGAATGGAGTGCCAATCAAATTGAAAGGTGTAAACCGTCATGAACATTGGTCGGATGTTGGTCACGCAGTAACCGAAGAACAAATGATTCGTGACCTTGAAGTTATTAAACAAGGTAATTGTAACCATGTACGTACCAGTCATTATTCCGATAATCCACGTTGGTACGAATTGTGCGACGAGTGGGGAATCTGGCTTGTAGCTGAGGCTAACTGTGAATCACATGGTTATGATAGACGATTTGATGAAGAACCAACCATGAAGGCTGCAATTATTGACAGGAATGTTGCCAATGTTGAAAATTTCAAAAATCATCCATCAGTTATCATTTGGTCACTCGGAAATGAATGTGGTGGAGTGGGTTCCAATTTTGTTGCTGCATTGAATACCGTCAAAGCACTGGATCCAACTCGTTTTGTTCATTATGAACGATTTGGTGCAGGAAGTAGAAATCCTGCCGATTTGGACGGTCGTATGTACGGTACTGCTGAAGATTATGCCAATATGGCTAGAAATAAAGAATTGACAAAGCCGTTTTATATTTGTGAATTTGTACATGCTATGTTCAACTCTATGGGTTCGCTTGAAGAATATTCAAAAGTTTTTGACAATAATCCTGAAATTTTAGGCGGAGCAATTTGGGAATTTCAAGATCAGGCTTTATGGAATAAACGTGATCCGAAACATCCAATATTAGCATATGGCGGTGGTTTTGGAGAACAACCAAACGACCATTATTTCATTCACAAAGGAGTTATTTCTTATGACCGTTCAACTACAGGAATAAATGTAAAACCGCATTATCCTGAGATGAAAAAGGCATTTCAATGGATTGATACTGAGTTGACTGATCCAACATCGGGTTCGATATCTATCAGAAATAAATATCAATTTATCAATTTAAGCGGTTTTGATATTTCATGGACTTTGTCTGAAAATGGAAAAGAAATTTCCAATGGCACTGCAAACATGTATCGCTCAATCAATCCAAGAAGTTACGGAAGGGCTAATCTCAATTATAAAATTGAACACCCGAATGCCGGATCTGAATATTTTTTACGAGTTTCATATACTTTAAAAGAAAAAACCCTTTGGGCTGATAAGGGATTCGAAGTTGCAACTGAACAATTCAAATTACAAGTTGGAACACCTCCTGTAGTAGAAAAACAAGTTGATGAGTCGGTTAAAATGAACCAAAACGATCAATCTGTAACGATTACAGGAAAAGGATTTACGGTTGGATTTGATAAAAAAACAGGCTTCATAAGTAAATTGATTCAAAATGGAAAAGAGCTTTTAGCAGCTGATGGCGCACCTAAATTACATTTATGGCGTGCTGCTCACCGGACAGATGATGACTGGGCTTATAACATTTGGTCAAAATATGGTATTACGACCATAAAATATGCTTTGGTTGATATTAAAGTTGAAACTATTGATAAATCTACAGTGAAAGTTATTTCAACCACCAAGGGTGATGGAAAAGAAGGTTTTGGAGTATATCATACAGCAACTTATCTGGTAAAAGGTGATGGAACTATTAAGGTAGATAATCAGGTTCAATTTGTCGGATTCCGGGTTAATTTGGCACGAATCGGTGTACGTATGTTACTTGATAAGAATCTTGATCGCATGACATTCTTTGGTCGTGGTCCTTTCGAAAATTATTCTGATCGTAAGAGCTCAGCTGAAGTAGGTATTTATGAATTGGGAGTTAATGAACAATACGAATATGAAAAACCTATGGAACGTGGTAATCATGAAGAAGTACGATGGGCAAAACTTAGTGGCAAAGATATGCCATCAATGATGATACAATCTGATGAAAATCTCATGCAAGTTGCTGCTCTTCCACATACTGACGAACAAATGTATCCTGTAGAATATAAAATTGATTTACCTGCCAGTACTTCAACTGTATTTTGTATTTCAACTAAAACTTTAGGTGTTGGTTCTGCCAGTTGTGGTCCCCGTCCACTTGAGAAATTTCAGGTGTTTTCTGACCCTACTTCCTTTACATACACTATTAAATTGCAGTAATTCAATATCTTATTAATATAATTCAAATCATTAAGTATTAATTTATGATACATAAAAACAAATCTTTCAAAGCTTTAGTAGTTGTTACCATCTGCTTATTATTATCTATGGTAAATGCTCAAGCTGAGAGAGAAGTTTTAGCACACTGGCGCTTTGAGCAGATAAAACACCTTAAGGGTGATTCACTTTCAAACTCAATAGCAGGTCAACCTCTTACAGCTTCAGACCGTGGACCCACCGAACCACAACCTTATGTATTCGACGATTCAGGCAAAGGTAACTTTCTACAGGTGCGTGGTAGCAGGCCATCACCAAATGTATTCTCTGATAATGTGCCCTTCTCTATGATTGTTGGAAAGCCTAACAAAAGGTCACTAATCGTCAAAAAGGCTGAATATTTGGTAAATAATGACAAGCCTTTGGCCTTTTATGACATGCAAAAAAGCTGGACTATTGAAGCCAGTATGGTTTGTAATCTTCTTGGAACAGAACAGGTATTTCTCTGTAAAGAGGGACCGAAAGGTGCTCTGGCAGGAGATCTTTCCCTAGGCTACGATAACATGATGAAAAAATATTTTATTGAGGTGATGGGCGCAGACGGCATTCCTCGTCGTGTTGGTGCCGGTGCAGATGTGGTTGCAGGGAAATGGTATGATGTTCGTGCACAAGCAAATTATGATGCAAAAAGTAGTCAAACAACACTAAGTATTCAAGTGAAACCATCTGGTCAGGAAGCTTACGAAAAAGCAACATCGATTTCCTTCAAGGGAACTGCGCTTCCTCACAATACAGGTATGTGGGTAATAGGTCGTGGTTTTCCCGGAGGATTTCCCAATAGTCTTCAGGTATTCGATGGAGGAATAGATGAGGTGAAGATCTCTGGTGAGGCATTGCCTCGTATAGCTGGTCAAAACCCTCTATTTACAGATGCATTTACAGCCGATCCTGCTATTACAGTTATTGGAAATACGGTTTATGCCTATGTTGGTCAGGATAAAGCTTCAGTGGGAGGTTGGTTTAACATGCCAAACTGGCTTTGCTACTCAACTACCGATATGAAGAACTGGACTGCCCATGGTTCTGTCCTGGCTGCTAAAGATTTTGTCAATGCAAATAGTGGTTCAGCCTGGGCGGCACAAGTGGTGGAAAAGGATGGCAAATATTATTATTATGTTACTCTTGATCGCAGGGAAGGTCACTTCATCACAGTAGCTGTAAGTGATAGTCCTACAGGTCCTTTCAAGGAAGCACTTCCCGGTAAACCTCTTATTACCGATGATATGACTAAAGATTCTTCCAGACCGAATGCCGATATAGATCCAACCATTTTAATTGATGATGATGGTACTCCATGGATGGCTTGGGGTAACGGCGACTGCTACATGGTAAAACTGAAGCGAAACATGGTTGAAATTGATGGACCAATCATCAAAGTGCCATACCGTAATTATTCAGAAGGTCCCTGGCTTTTCAAACGTGGTGATTTCTATTACAACGTTTATGCTGCTGATGCGCCCGGTTTACAAACAGAACAAATTGCCTATTCTTATGCCAGAAAAATTACCGGACCATGGACTTATGGTGGGTTATTAACGGGATCTGCAAAATTCGGCTTTACGATTCATCCATCAGTTATTGAGTTTAAAAAACAGTGGTATTTCTTTTACCATGATGGTTCGTATACATTAGACGGGACACCCGGTGGTGATTGTCGCCGTCAGGTCTGTGCTGAATATCTTTATTTCAATCCAGATGGCACTATTAAACCAATCACTTTGACAACTGAAGGAGTGAGTGTACAGGCAAAAAAATAGTGCATGAATCCTGTTTTTCTTTTAAGAATAAAAAAAAATCAATGATATTTTTAAATTTTTAATTAAAGTAATTCATAAAAACAATGAAAAAATTACTATTAAACAATATTATCGTTACAGCTGCGATTATTTTGGTCTCATCTACTGGATTGAGATGTTTTGCTGAAAATCCGATCATTCAGACAAAATATACAGCCGACCCGGCACCGATGGTATATAACGACACGTTATTTTTATATACAGGTCATGATGAGGACGATGCATTAGGATTTAAAATGCAGAATTGGATGTTATACACTTCAACTGATATGGTAAATTGGACTGATCACGGAGTTATAGCATCGCTTAAAGATTTTAAATGGGTAAATACTGACAATGGTGCCTGGGCTCCTCAGTGTATCCGCCGAAATAATAAGTTTTATATGTACTGCCCAATGCCAAGCGGCGTAGGAATAGGCGTGTTGGTTTCTGACAGTCCTTACGGACCATTCAAAGATGCTATTGGCAAGGCATTGATTAAGAATGGACCTCAGGATATTGACCCGACAATATTGATTGATGATGATGGTCAGGCTTATCTTTACTGGGGAAACCCGGAATTATGGTATATAAAACTGAACGAGGATATGATTTCATGTTCGGGTGAGCCTAAGAAAATGCCGGATTTTGTCAAAACAAAAGGAGAGAAAGATCCTTTCCACTATCAGGAAGGTCCTTGGGCATGGAAACGTAACGGACTTTATTATATGGGTTATGCTTCGACCTGTTGTCCCGAAGGCATTGGTTATGCAATGAGCAAGTCTCCAATTGGTCCATGGGAATACAAAGGTATGATCATGGAAGGTGACCAACGCTCAAGTGGAAACCATCCGGGGATTATTGACTATAAAGGTAAACCCTACGTGTTTGGATTTAATTATTCCATCCTGAAAAAAACCTTGTCAAAGCATTATGAAAGGCGCTCTATATGTGTCGAACAATTAACCTATAATACAGATGGTTCTATTCAGTTGCTACCTTTCTGGTCAACAACCGGGGTAAAGCAACTTGGTACATTGAATCCGTATAACCGCACTGAAGCAGAAACAATGGCATTTAGCGAAGGTCTTAAAACAGACGTGGTTACTGAATGGGAAAGAAACGCATCGTGGAACAAAGGGAAAAAAATTGGTGACAGGATATTTGTAAATTCTATTCACAATGGAGATTACATAAAAGTGCAGGGTGTCGATTTTTCAAAAGGAGTATCATCGGTTGATGTTTGTGTTGCTTCTTTAGGTGGAGGTAAAATTGAAATTCGTACCGACAAAATTGATGGATCGATATTGGGAACAATTAATGTAATTACTTCCGGCGAAGGTGATAGTTGGAAAACGATTACAACTCAGTTGAAAAATATCAAAGGGGTTCATGATTTGTACTTTGTTTTCAAAGGAGAAAAAGATTTATTCAATTTCGACTGGTGGAAATTCATAGCTAAATAAGAAATTATTGCTGTTGTAAATTATTTTAAAAATTAAAAAATAATAAATTAGTTAATCAATATATTATCTATGAAAATAGCACAAAATTTTAGAATAGCTACTATTGCTCTTCTTGTCATTTTCAGTTTGCAAGGGATTGGTGATCTATCAGCTCAAACAGTATGGCTTGATCAATTGGATCTTAGTACTGCGACTCAAGGTTACGGTATTCCAATGAAAAACAAATCAATTGATGGCAAAACTCTTACAATTGCCGGTAAGACTTTCGAACGGGGTTTTGGAAGCCATTCCGAAAGTTCTTTAACTGTGTTGCTTGAAGGAAAAGCAATTCTGTTTACAGCTCAGGTCGGCATTGATGACGAGGTAAAAGGTCAAAGACCGGCAGCCGAATTTATTGTTTATGGTGATAATAAAAAATTATGGTCTAGCGGGATAATGCGATTAGGAGATGCTGCTAAACCTTGTTCTGTAAAGCTTGAAGGAGTTAAAAAGCTTGAATTGGTAGTCACTGATGGAGGAAATGGAAATTATTACGACCATGTAGATTGGGTAGATGCAAAGTTTGAAACTACAGGAGTAAATACATTTAAAACCTTCAGTCCTGTAGCAACTGAACCCTATATTCTTACTCCGGCTCCTAAAGCAGAGCCAAAAATTACAGGAGCCAAAGTTTTCGGTGTTCGTCCTGGTTCACCATTTCAATTTCTTGTAACGGCTACTGGTGACAGACCAATGACATTTTCGGCATCAGGATTACCAAAAGGATTAAAGATCAACTCTCAAAGTGGTCTAATAACCGGTAAACTTTCAAAGGTAGGAACTTTTATCGTTTCACTTCAAGCTACAAATGCAAAAGGTAAATTTCAGAGAAAACTACGAGTTGAATGTGGTGACAAGATTGCTCTTACACCTCCAATGGGATGGAATAGCTGGAACTGTTTTGCCAATGAAGTTTCAGCAGATAAGGTGAAACGTGCTGCAAATGCAATGGTAAAAAGCGGACTTATTAACCATGGATGGACATATATCAATGTTGACGATTTTTGGGAAAATAACCGTGATTCCAAAGATCAAACAATACGAGGAAAGTTTCGCGATGAGGCCGGCAATATTTCACCTAACTCAAGATTTGTGGATATGAAAGGACTTGCTGATTATGTGCATGGTCTTGGATTAAAGATCGGCCTTTATTCAAGTCCGGGTCCCTGGACATGTGGAGGTTGTGCAGGAAGCTTCGGTCATGAAAAACAAGATGCTGAAAGTTATGCTAAATGGGGTTTCGATTACCTGAAATATGATTGGTGCAGTTATGGTAATGTTATAAATGGTTTACCAAACAACGATCCATTAAAAGTTTCGTCTTTGTCGTATAATGGTGGTAATGAATTGAAAACAGCAATGAAACCATTTAAGGAAATGGGCGATTATCTTCGTCAACAACCCCGCGACATTGTATTTAGTGTATGTCAGTATGGTATGTCGGATGTCTGGAAGTGGGGCGGTTCGGTTGGTGGCAATTCCTGGCGTACGACTAATGATATTACCGACACTTGGGTAAGCGTAAAAAATATAGCACTTGATCAGGATAAATCTGCTGCTTATGCCAAACCCGGCAATTGGAATGACCCTGACATGCTTGTAGTTGGTACTGTTGGTTGGGGTAATCCACATAAAAGTAAACTTAAACCTGATGAACAGTATCTTCACATCAGTCTTTGGTGCTTGTTCTCTGCACCTCTACTTATTGGTTGTGATATGGAAAAACTCGATGACTTCACAATAAATTTGCTAACAAATGATGAAGTAATTGAAGTCAATCAGGATCCACTTGGCAATCAGGCTACTTGTATTCAGACTATTGGGGACTTGCGTATTTATGTAAAAGAGCTTGAAGATGGTAGCCATGCAGTTGGTTTCTGTAACTTTGGGAATGAAATTATAGATCTATCTTACAAAGATTTTGCTAAACTTGGAATAAATGGACATTTTAAAGTTCGCGACCTTTGGCGGCAGAAGAATATTAGTAATTTAGAAACAAAAACAGGGCAGTTAGCTATTAAAGTTCCAGTTCACGGAGTTCTTCTTTATAAATTCACTTCTACAAATTAATTTGTAATTTTAAAAAGAAAAGATGAAAAATAAAATATTATTTAAAGTGCCTGCCATAATGGTATTAATCCTGTTGGCATTATTGCCATTGAAATTAAAAGCAGATAATCCAATTGTTCAAACCAACTATACTGCCGACCCTGCCCCAATGGTACACAACGGTACTGTATACCTTTATACAACTCATGATGAAGATAAAACTGTCCGGAACTTTTTCACCATGAATGATTGGAGATGTTATTCTTCCACTGATATGGTAAACTGGACCGATCACGGTGCAATTTTATCATTTAAAGATTTTAGTTGGTCAAGAGGTGATGCCTGGGCAGGACAGTGTGTGTACCGTAATGGTAAATATTACTTTTATGTTCCGGTCAATCAGAAGAATGGTGGAAATGCCATCGGAGTTGCAGTCTCAGATAGTCCTACCGGTCCTTTTAAAGATGCCATTGGAGCTCCTTTACTGGTTGGATATGGTTATATTGACCCGACTGTATTTATAGATGATGATGGTCAGGCTTTCTTATATTTTGGAAATCCTTTATTATGGTATGTAAAGCTTAACCAGGATATGATATCTTACGATCAAAAAGTTGGTTTGGTTCAAACCCCAATGACAGAAGAAAGTTTTAAACTTCGTACTATGAATGCCCATAATACATTTGCCTGGGCAAAGTCAATTGATGGTTCTGCATCTCATAGTGTTAAGGGTAAAGGTAACAAATACTACTGGTATGTGAGCGCAATAGATAAAATAACCAACAAAAAAGTGATAGGAGTGGGTGTGGGAGACAAGGCTATAGGACCTTTTACAGATTTATTGGGTAAACCACTGATTTCTGAATATTGTGGTGAAGGAAATATTAACCCTACCGTTATTGTTGACAACAATAAAACCACTTATCTCACCTGGGGCAATAATGAACTAATGTATACCAAACTTAATAGTGACATGATTTCATACGATCAAGCCACTGGTATAGAGCAAATTCCGGCAGACAAAAAGGAATGGTTTGTTTCAAAAATTAAAGGGACAGTTTATTCAACCGAGAAACGGACTACTACCTACGAAGAAGGTCCCTGGCTTTTTAAAAGAAATGCTAAATATTATATGCTTTACCCGGCAGGAGGTGTTCCCGAGCATTTCGCATATTCCACAAGTACAAGCCCAACCGGTCCATGGATTTATGGTGATACAATTATGAAAGTCATTAAAGAAGGTGGAGCATTTACCAACCATCCGGGTTATATTGAATTTAAAGGAAAATCTTATTTGTTCTATCATAGTGGAGCATTAACCGGTGGCGGAGGTTTTAAGCGTTCTGTTTGCATTGAACCTTTTAAATTTAATGCAGATGGTTCAATACCATTAATAGAACCAACAAAAGTAGGTGTTGTAGAAAGTGCATCTAATTTAAACCCATATAAAAGAATTGAAGCCGAAACCATTGCATGGGAAGAAGGTATTGAAACTGCGCAAGATGAAAAAACAGGTGTCTATGTTACTGACATTCACGAAGGCGATTACATCAAAGTACGATGTGTCGATTTTGGAAAAGGCGCAAAAACTTTTGAAGCAAGCGTAGCATCCTCTATTGAAAGTGGTAGTATTGAAATCCACACTGATAGTCCAACAGGAATTTTGCTTGGAACTTGCATTATAAAACCAACAGGTGGTGCTACCAACTGGGCATTACAAACATGTAAAATGAAAAAGTTGACAGGTGTACACGATATATACTTTGTTTTCAAAGGCGGAGAGGGTAAATTGTTCAACTTCGACTGGTGGAAAATGAAATAGTATAAGATTTGAAAACAAAAATAAAATATATAACAATATTTAAATAATACGAATATGACATCCCAAACTCAGAAAAAAATAAAACAGATTCAAGCTAACCTGTTTAGCATGAAAAAAAAATATATTGCATTAATATTTGTTTCTATTTTGTCAATTGTTGCTATCCAGGCAGAAAATCCGATTATGCAGACTCATTTCGGACCTGATCCTGCACCTATGGTTTATAATAACACTCTGTATGCTTACGTGGGCGATGATATTCCTGGGTTTGATTTTTATTATATGACAAAGTGGCGTGTTTTATCAACTACCGATATGGTAAACTGGACAGATCATGGAAGTCCTATATCATTGGAATCCTTCAAATGGGCCCGCGACCGTGCCTGGGCTGCTCAATGTATTGAACGTAACGGTAAATTTTACTGGTATATTTGTGCACAAAGTTATAAAAATGATATGGCTATAGGTGTAGCTGTTTCTGATTCACCAACAGGTCCATTCAAAGATGCAATTGGAAAACCTTTAATTATAAACGGAAGCTGGTCTAATATTGATCCAACAGTATGGATTGACGATGATGGTCAAGCTTATATGTATTGGGGTAACGGAAGTTTATTTTATGTCAAACTCAACAAAGATATGATTTCCTATTCGGGTGAAATTGTTACTGTACCAATATCAGTAGAATCGTTTGGGGGTGCAAGGGGCAATAAAAGTTTAGAGAAACCTAATAAGGATATGTATGTTGAAGGACCCTGGTTCTATAAACGGAAT
>Ga0302215_10000716_pt1 | contig 24433 bp, 25 predicted proteins | sample II_Fen_N3_1_FD_194580 | JGI IMG/M metagenome (GOLD analysis project Ga0302215, IMG submission 194580) | Peat permafrost microbial communities from Stordalen Mire near Abisko, Sweden - II_Fen_N3_1 | ecosystem: Environmental > Terrestrial > Soil > Wetlands > Permafrost | place: Sweden: Abisko... | reverse complement strand
AAATGAAAAAACAAAAATTCAAAGAGCGATGAAAGTTAGATCAACTGCCGGATTACTTATTCATTTGTTTGGCAAAATGGCAATTGCTTTCATTTATCTAATTTTTTAAATACTGATTCGCATTATTGGTTATTTAATAAGAGCTTGTCAAAAACAATGACTTTAGTTTTATCAACCAAATCTCAACCTAAAGATGTTTTAAACGGATATACTCTAAATTATTATGGTGGTGGAGCTTATGTGGGTTGTACTTTAGCACCCGGGGAAGCAAGACTATTTACCCCAAACGACAACACTACCACCATGCCTGATTTGACGATATCTAATCCAGCTTCTCCTTTTGTTTCAGGATTTTATGCCTTTGAATTAGCGAATAACATCCAAATTTCAAATACCACATTCAATGGTGCGATAAAAAGTTTTATGGGAAATCACATAAGATTAAGTACTGGTACAAAAATACAAAATAATAGTAGAGTAAGATTAAAAGCCTATACCAATTCAAACTCAACTAATCCCAATGGACCAAGTTTAGCTCCAAAGCAGAAACAAGCTGATATACCAAAAGAACAAATAACTTTAACAGACCCGTTGGTTTATCCAAACCCAACCAGAGATAATTTTATTGTAAAAACATCTCTCAAAGCGGACGAGGAAATTGAAATTCGAGTATATGATAATGTCGGTCGAACTATCAACGTAACAAAAGCAGTAAATGGAGAAACTAGTATATCTTTAGGTAATCAGTCTACAGGAATCTATTTTGTGCGTTTCACACAAAACGAGAAGGCCTACAGTTATAAAATTGTAAAATTGTAGGTTTGATATTCGGTTTTGAATCTTTTACATTACCCGTTGAATCAAAAAGACTCGGCTTTGAATGTTTGAGATCTGAAGCCAAATGAAAAACATTCAAGCTTGAAAGAAAAAGACTCAAGTTTAAGTCTTTTTCTTTCGGCGTTGAAACAAAAAGATTCAAATTCGACTGTTTTAGATTTGAATTTGAAAGAAATAGACTCGGCAGCGAGTGTTTTAGATTCGATTAGCTGATTTTTACTTATAATAAAAGCGAAACGCCACTTCTTTTCGGGAGTGGCGTTTGTTTTTACCTGTAAATAACATCTGTAAGGTTATTGATTTTGGTCTTTTTTCTTAGATTTTGCGATATAACGTTTTTGCAAATCTTCGAACACCGATTGTGACCCAGGTACGTTCACCCTGCTTGCTCCTTTTACCGAAGCATAAAACACCAATGCAGCATCGTAAGCTTCGCTTCCTGCCACCATGGCTGTATCTTCAATGGCTCGCTGCAATGTTGATACTTGTTTCAGAATATTATTTAAATCCTTCGATAGCTTAAGGTCTTTATTAGCTTCTCCAAGGTCGAGATACGAAGGTACCAAAGCAGGATTGTTGGAAGCATATTCCAATGCTTTCTCAACAAATGCTATAGATTTATCTCCCAGTTTATACAATTCCAACCTGTCCTGTCCGGTTAGGTTGAATAATAGAATGCCAGCCAAAGCAGTATTAATTGCATTTAGCTTCTCGGTAATGTCGGCAGCAACGGCTGACGGCAATTCAGTTGAAATTAAATTTTCTTGACTCATTTTTCTTAAATTTAAAGTGTAACAAATGATATTTATTTAACCGATTAGGTTATTTACAGGTCATGCGAATAGGTTGTTGAGAACCATTAACCATTCATATATTATATATGTGAATGCATAACGTTGCAAATATAATTTGTTTAGTTTTAATTTCCAACTAATTTGTAGAAAATTTTATACAAATAGATATCAGTTCTTTATGACTGACTGTGTGGTCTCTGCAAATAGTTGTTTATTGCAAAGTTTAGGATATGACCGGATGGAGTTTGGAATAGTTGAACACAAAACAGAGTGATGGAATGATAGGTGAGGAGCGAGGCTGTGTCAGCAATACTTACTCCTTGCCACTTACCACTTACTCCCTTATAAAAGTGACCCTATATTGGTAGTAAATAGTTTTACCGCGATAGCCAGCAAGATAATACCGAAGAATTTACGCAGAATATAAATTCCGCCTTCGCCAATAATCTTTTCTATTTTTGAAGTCGATCTCAGCACCACAAATACAAAGATGATATTCAAAATAAGTGCTGTAATTATGTTTTCTGTGGCGTATTCAGCCCTTAGCGAGAGAAGGGTGGTAAACGAACCCGGGCCGGCAATAAGCGGAAAGGCAATGGGGATTATTGATGAGCCACCTTCTGGTCCTTTGTTTCTGAAAATCTCCACATCTAGAATCATTTCTATCGAGAAAATAAAAATGATTAATGAACCTGCTACTGCAAACGACTGAATATCTACATTGAATAACCGTAGCACGCCTTCGCCCATAAACAAAAATGCCACCAGAATAAGTAATGCCACCATACTGGCTCTAAAGGCGTGAACATTTTGCCCCTTATGCTTGATATTTAAAATAATAGGGATAGATCCCAAAATATCGATAATGGCAAAAAGTACCATGGAGGCACTGGTTATTTGAATAAGGCTGAAGTTCATGGCTGTATAAATAATGTATTTGAATGCAAAAATACCATTATTTAAATTGATGTAGGGTCTTTTTATTGATAATTTTTCGCTCTTTATCAAAAATCCAACCCCATTTGTTGAAGTATTTCACCATGTTAGATATATGGATATACAGCATCTTGAAATTTATATAGGAGCCACGGGCATGGTGATGCACAATACTGACATCCGGAAAGAAAACAGTTCTGAATTTCAGGTGGATTCGACGTGTGAGGTCTATATCTTCTGGATACATAAAAAAGCGTTCATCAAACAGTCCAACTTCTTTCAATGCTTCTGTTCGAAGAAACATAAAGCACCCGGAAAGGTACGGAACGTCAATAAGCTTATTATACCCCGACTTGCGTAGTTCAAATCTTTCTGTACGTTTTTTAGTCCATGAGCTTGGCAGAAAGCGTCTGAAAATTAAATCAAACGGAGTTGGAAGAAGTTTGCAGAGATATTGGGTCTCACCGCTTGGGTAATATACCTTTGGCATTAATTGAGCTACACTTGGATGCGAATCCATAAATTGCTCAATAGTTGCAAAAATATCGGGATTGAAAGTAATATCAGGGTTTATGACCAAATGGTATGTCACGTTCTGCTCTATACTTTTTCGTATCGCTATATTATGAGCAGCTCCATAGCCTATATTTTTACCGGTAAAAATATAGGTTACGGGTAAGTTGTTGAATTCAACAGTAGGAGTGGGGGAGTTGTCAATTAAGAAAATATCAGAAACCGTTGCTGATTTTTGCAGTGTCTCTATTAATGGAAAAATCTCTTCTAATAGGTTCTTGTATAATACAACTGAGACGTTTATCATCGGAATTTGAATAAAAGGAATTATATTTTAAGTGGTATTGTTCAACTATCTTTTTTTCATCAAAATAGTCTAGAATTCTCTTTCTTCCATTTTTTCCAAATTGAATTCTCTCTTCATAACTGGTTTTTGTCATTTCTTCCATCTTGTTGGCTAAATCCATGATGTCTCTAGGCTCACAAATCAAGCCATTAACCTTGTTGATGATTAATTCGTTGCAACCAACGTTATCAGTAGTAATTATAGGTTTTTCCATACTCATAGCCTCCATTAAACAACGGGGTACACCTTCCATGTAGTAAGATGGTAAAACAACGCAGTCGCAGTTAGCAATGTAATTCCTAATATCTATATATTCACCTAAATAATTTATAATACCCTCATTATGCCATGCTGTTACAGCTTCAATAGATATACTTTTTGAACTTTCTTTTTCTTGTTTGCCTAATAATTGACATTCAGCATTTATTCCTTTTTGTTTCAGTATTTCAGCCGCCTTTACATATTCTTCAATTCCTTTTTCTTTAATTAATCTTGAAAGTAGTAAAAAAGTGAATTTATTTGTTTTTTGCGTCTTCTCTTGAGGAAAATAGTAATTTGAATCTATACCTTCACTATGCAAGATGAACGCTTTTTCCGGTGGTATAATTTTGTTTTTGATAAAAGTTTCCTTGTCGTTAGAGTTTAAAAACCAAACTTCTACAACATTCTTTAGCGAGAGTTTATACAGAATTTTAATAAAACTGTTGAAAATATTGGTCTTGTTAAATGAAAAGCCAAGTCCTGTTGTTATTGCGACGGATGGTATGCTAAGAATTCGACAGGCAATAGAACCGTATATATTTGGCTTTATCGTATAATGGAAAATAAAGTCGATTCTATTTTTCTTGTAGATATCTGTTAGTTGATGTATGAGTTTTATATCTTTTAATATGCTTTTACCTTTACTTTCGATATTTATTGAAATAAATTTTATCTTTTCTTCCTGAAATAGAGTGGAATATTCATCCTCAGGAGCAATAGCTATAACCTCATACCCTTTAGATATGAAACTTCTCATAACTCCGAGACGGAATTTGTATAGAGAAAAAGATGTATTTCCAACAAATGCGATTTTCATTATATATTGATTTAAATCATTGTAATATGCAAGTATTTCAAAAAGAATAAACGTATAATTTGTTCGATTGTTATGTCATAAATCATTTTTTTTTGTCTTGTTATAAATATATCTTTTTGTAGTAACAACCAAAAAATAAAGCCGGTATTTAAACATGCTAAATAATGAATTATTGCTTTTTAAACTAACAGATGAAAGATTAGTCTCGTGTCTTCTGTATAAAATTAAAGGCTCACTAATATATTTTATATATCTGTTAATCTCTCCATACAATCCAATCCATACATCGTGTGCTTTGATACTTTCAGGAAAAGGTATGATTTGGTTTAGAAAATACCTATCAAAGGCCATGCAACAACCCAAATATCTTGAACGAAATAGATTATAAAAGAATCCGTATCTATAACTTCTCCATTCCGACATTGAATGGTATATAGTATTCAGATCACTATCAACAACAACTGCTTCACTCATTATTATATGTGTGTGATCTTTAAATTCTACCATCATCTTATTTACTTTTCCTTCTAACCATACATCATCTTGATCAGACAAAAAAATATAATTCCCATTTGCTTTTAATAAAGCATTCTCAATATTAAAAATTACATTTTTTTTCTTTGAAAAGTTATATACTTTTATGCGTTTATCATCAAACGAATTAATAATATCCAAAGTTTTATCATCCGATCCATTATCAGATATTATAACTTCATCATCTATTGATAATTGTGATAATATACTAATTAATTGATCTTTAATATATTTTTCGCCATTATATGTTGGTATACAGACTGAAATTGACATATTCCTTATATTACAGATTTATATACATTTAAATGTTCATTTGCGCATTTCTCCCATGAGAAATGAGTTAGACGTTCCTTACCTGAGTCAATAATTCTTTGCTTTACTTCATGGTTTAATAATACATTTTCAATTTTATTTGCAATGTCTTCAATGTTAAAAGGATCAAAATATAGACCAGCGTTTTGTGCTATTTCTGGGAAACAACTTGTATTTGATAGCACAACAGGACAATCATATACCATCGCTTCTAAAATAGGCATTCCAAAACCTTCATATAAAGAGGGGAAAACAAACATTTCAGCATCATGATAAAGTTGTGCCATTTCCTGTTCTGTTGCAAGAATAACTCTAGTTTTATCTACCAAACCTAACGAGCTTAACTCACTCATTTCGCTGGAAGAAAAAGGATAGCCAGTACAAACTAATTTTAAGTCAGTATATTTCCTGCTTATAATTGAGAATGCTTGAATGAAACGAGAGAAATTTTTATAATCAGATCTAAGTCCAACATAAAGAATATAAGGATGCTCTTCAATTCTTTGGTTGTATATGATTTGTTTAGTTTTATCAATTCCATGATTAATTACTTCTATTTTTTTTTCATCAACTCCAAAATATTCAATATAATCTTTTTTTGTATTCTCACTGATAGCAATAATTTTATTTGCTCTTTGACACGATTTAATGTCGAGATCAATTAGCATTTCACGTTTTGAATTATTACTATGGAATAAATAGTAGAGTACATCGTGGGCTGTAATTACCATCGCTTTATTCTTGGGAATATAATGGGTATACATTGCTGGATGTAATGTTGGATGAAAAACATCCCATTTTGTTGTACGAAGTTTATAAATAGAATATGGAAATCCTAATTCGGCTTGTATTCGCTCTTTTCCTTTGAATTTTGAATTGGGAAAAAACTTTAGTTGATTGTGACCAAATTCTTCAAGATACTGATTGTTCGATAGAAAAGAACTTAAATACCAGTTCTCACTTGGGATTCTTTTCATTAATTCACAAAAATACTTAGATATGCCACCGTATTGTTGTCGGGCAAAAATCATGTGATCATAGAATATTTTCATTCGCAATCATTTTACTATACTCTTGATGGAGATAAATTATATATATTTTTACTTAAGAAGATAATGAGCATTTTTATCAAAGATTTTTGTTCTTTCGCTATATGACATTGACTCTCCTATAACATTGTCGTATTTGTATAAGATATTATTTGTCATCTTTATTAGTCTTAAGTTTAGATACAAAGACATTACCATTAATAATAGATATTTAGATGCCTTTTTGTTTATATCTATCAAATTTGGCCATAATACCCAGTATGAAAATATAAATATATTCGCAATGCGTGTTATTATAATGATAACTTCACTAAAATACAGAGATATAAGTATATATATAATAAAACTATTTACAAATAAACGATTATGTTTGATACTGTTTATTTTCTCATAAAACAACATAACAAGTGTTGTTGTAAACACTCTTTCTATATAACCTATCGTTATTCCATACTGTTTGTTGTAGAGTGAACTAGATAGATATAAATTTGTCTTGTGTTCAGCTACGCTTCCAAAGTAAGGAGATATGAATTTAATAAAAGGTTGAATATAATTTAATTGAAAAAGATAAAGTATATTCCCGATAATAAATAGTATAAAAAATAATTGTAATGGTACTTTTTTATGAAGGATGAAATACAAAGGGAAAAACAAGATTGAAGTCCAATGAAAACAAATCCCAACTAAGTTCAATAGAAAGTATTTAGTCGCTTTTCTTTCTTCAATATAATTAATTGAAACTAGAAAAAGCAAGATTCCCTTGATATTTCTTTGTAAGTTTATTTCCCAAATGCTACCTTCCATGACAATAAAAAAGACTATTGTTATTATATATAGATGTTTGGGTAGATTTCTATTGATGAAAATATTGAGAAGCAAAAAATCAATTAATATGCTAACAAATATAAAAAAATGATAGTTTGGATATATTGACTTTATTATTGAGGCATATAAACAAAAGCCAAATTCAAACTGAGTAGTTCCAAAATTGAATGAACTTAGCAATGGTAAGTTTTTAAAGAAAGTGTAATAATTATACCAATCCCAACCAATAAATCCCTTTAGACCAAAAAACAAGACAAAGATAATTCCGGTTGCCAAATTTAATATTTTGTTTGAACCACTTGTCAATTTTAATGACATCTGTAAAATTGACAGCATTAAAAGAGCTGAAATTAATATTATATATGGAAGAGAATAGAACATATTGAGTTTATTTTTTTGATATGTTACTCAATTTTAATCCATCGTACATTGCTTTGAATGCATGTGTCCAATGAGACCAAGACCATGAAAACAAATGCTTGACAGTGTGTACGGTTATATTAAATATTGATATGTAGATTGCGTAGAATATATTTCTGTTTTTGAATGAGAAATAAATTAGATTTCTATAAATATAATATATAGTGAATTTATTAACTCCACCCGTTGATGACCTTTCATTATGTTCAATTGTTGCAGATGGTATATAAAATAATTTGAAATTTTTCTTTCTGGCTCTATAGACAAAATCTGTATCATCCCAATAAACAAAATATGCCTCATCCATTAATCCAATTGATAAAAATACACCCTTTTTTATCAGAAGAAAGCATGTTGGAGCATAAACAGTCTCTTTTTCGATATCAAATTGTCCTTTATCCACCTGTTTCATGCCATAATGAATACACCACCCATTATACCATGAATAACTTCCACCAGCATACCAAAGGACGTCTTTTTTGTAAAATAGTATTTTTGATGCCGCAAAGTCCGCATTATTACGAATTAGTCCAAGTAATGTATGCTCAATTGCTTTTTCTTGAATAACAACATCATTATTCGATAGCAAAACATAATCACAATTATCACTAAGAGCTTGTTTAATACCAATATTATTACCCTTAGCTACACCGTAGTTGTCATCGTTTGCAATAACAACTGTTTCAAAGGTACTTTTTATTTTGAATGCTTCAGAAATAGCCAGCGAATTATCAGGAGATTTGTTATCAACAATGTATAAAATGAAGTTCTTATACGTTTGAGCCTCTAGAGATTCAAAAAATTCCGGCAATACACTCTCGCTTTTGTATAAAACAGTTACAATTCCTATTTTTCCACTCACTTGTAAAGCCCTTTCTTTTTCATTTCGTCGATGGACAGTTCGTAATTATCTTTTTGTACTTCCTGCGTGTTTACCCATTGGCAAAATTCAGCTATGCCTTGAGAAAATGACCATTTCGGATTAAAACCTAATTCTGTCTGTATTTTAGTAATGTCAGCAAAGTTATGACGAATATCTCCAAGGCGGAAATTCCCTGATATTTTTAACGGGATATTTACACCATAATTATCACATAGAGTTTGTGCTATAGGTCTTACATCGGTGCAAATGCCAGTCCCAACATTGTAAACCTGATTATTTGCAATTTCGTCCTCTAGTCCAAGTATAGTTGCTTCAACTACATCGTCGATATACACAAAATCACGACTTTCTAAACCATCCTCAAAAATATTTATTTCTGAGTTGTTTTTAATGCGTGTAGAAAAAATTGATAAAATACCAGTATAGGGATTGGACAGTGATTGCCCGGGTCCATACACATTTTGATAACGAAAAGCTACTGCACCTATTCCAAGTGTTTTGCAAACTGTCAATACCATTTGTTCCTGATTTTGCTTTGTAATACCGTAAACTGAAGTTGGGTGAATTTTACTATCTTCGGTTGTGGCAAGCAATGATACTTCTTTATTACAACTAGGACATTTACACTCAAAATCTCCACGCAACATATCTGATTCGTTTCGTTGGCTAGGATAGACAGTTCCATGTACTTGACAAGAATACTTCCCTTCTCCATAAATAGCCCTTGAAGATGCTATAACAACTTTTTTGACAGTGTGATTAGTATTTGCCAGAATGTCTAGCATTATAGCAGTTCCACCAATATTTACATTGGTGTATCGTTGTATTTCGTACATCGATTGTCCTGTTCCGGTTTCAGCGGCAAGATGTATTATTGCATCCTGATTTTCAATTGCTGTTTCCCAATCATCTTGCGATTCAACAGTACCTTTGATAAAAATGACCTTATCAATTATCGATTTATATAATGGAGATGTAACCGTTGGGTTTTCTCCATGAATTTGAATTGATAAATTATCTAATACAGTTATATTACAACCTTTTTCAATTAGCCTTAAAGCAAGATTTGATCCAATAAAACCCGCCCCTCCTGTAATTAATATATTTTTCATGATTCAATAAAATTTCCTTCTTTGTCTGTTTTAAGCCATACTTGCTTTTCGAATGAATATCGTTTAATAATTCTTGCCGGAGCACCAACAATTACGGTGAAATCAGGAAAAATACCTGAAACGACACTATTGGCACCTATTGTACAATGCTTTCCTATTATTGTGCCGGGAAGTATAACTGCATTATTGTATATTTTACAGTCTTCACCAATTGATACCGGATATACTTCGATGGCTTGCTTCTCGATGGGTAAATTGATATTTAAATATGAATGGTGAATATCAGTTATTGTAACATTAGCAGCAATTGCCGTATTTTTACCAATGCTCACTGATTGAGCACAGGTTAAATGAATATTCTGCTCTATTGATACATTGTCTTCAATAATTATCTTCGGTTGAAATTTTAAATCTAGATATTGTTTTACTCCCTCAATGCGAGCGTTATTTCTGATAAAAATGTAATTATGGAGTTCTATAACTTCAGGTGTGATAATTATAGGCCTAATAATTAAATTTTTTTCTCCTGATTTTTTCAGAAAAAATTTATACCAAGTTTGTGTTTTGATATAATAGTACTTAATAAGTATTTTATTAAATATATAAAATAAATTAGTATCTGCGGTTGATTTGATGAATTTAAACATTTGCGTCTAGTAGCTTTTTAATATCTAAAAACTGTTCTTTATTTTGCTCAATCCATTCTATACTTTTATCCCACCATTTTAAATTTAGAAGAAAATTAATTTCTTCTTTTTCGAATCTGAATCTGATTAATCTGGCGGGTACACCCCCTACTATTGAATAGGGTTCTACATCTGAGGTTACTACTGAATTAGCTCCAATAATAGCTCCATCTCCAATTTTAACGCCATCGGCAATTACTGCATTAGCACAAACCCAAACATCATTTCCAATTTCAACATGTCGGTACGGGTTATGATGGTCTTTTTCGAAGAAATTCTTCTGACAATAATCCGGGTTCGAAAATAGTGCAGGATGTGTACTTACAAATGTCCGTGTAGGATGTTTCCCGGGTGCAGTTTGTACATTCGGACCTATTGAACAGAATTTACCTATAGTCGTTTCGAGAATCACACTATTACTTGATACATAGCTAAAATCACCTAATTTTACATTATCCAAAATAACATTTTCACTCGTCCAATTATATTTGGCAAATGTGACATTTGAAAGTCGGGTTAAATATCCCAGGTTTAATGTAGGATATTTTTTCTCATATTGGTATTTGGTTTTAATCCAGATGCAATACTCCAACAGAGGATTTGTAATATATTGTCTAATTTTATGGAATCTCATTATTTGATAATTTTGAGTTTCGAAATTACACCTTTTAAAATTTCACTTTTTAATACTAGTGGTATAAATATCAACAAGTAGGCTGCAAATAGAAATCCGGTTTTGATATAAATATTGTTAGATATGTAACCTGAATAGAATGATATATAGGTTAGAAATGAGAATAAAAACAAACAACAGAATAAAATTAATTCATTTTTAGAGACTATCTGAGTAAGATGCGCCGGGATAGTCTTTATATATTGAATTATTAGTAATAGCGAGCCAGCAGATAATGCCAATCCCCAACCAATCATAATGCCGTAACCTCCAAATACAAATATAAGTAAATAACCTAAAATTAAATTTGTTATTGCCATAAAAATGTGAATTACAACTAATAAAGAAAGTTTCCCTTCGGCCATACAGCTAAAATAAGATGGGCCGCAAACAATATTTAATGCTCCTGAAAGTGTGAGAACAATAGTCGAGAATATGAAATCAAAATTCACATTTCCGATCCATATCAGAGAGATAAGAGGTGATAAAATAATAAGAAGTGCAGCAATTGGAAACGAGAAAAGACTTACGATTTGATTCATTTTTATAAAAAACGAAAAAGTTTCTTCTTTGGTTTTGGCCTTGTTAGAGCCTGCAATAACCGGCACTACTACTTGATTGGCATTTACTAATAACGCTCTAAACTGAGTAACAAGTCTTGCTGCCATTTCATAATGTCCAAGAAGTGCTAATCCGCCAAATTTGCTTAACAGAAGTTTTGTTGTTGGCTCATATAAAAGCTGTGTAATTGACACAACCTGAAACTTATAGCCATAATTGAATAATTCAGTAAATGATTTTCTACTCCATTTCCAATAACTGAATCTGTTATACGGACTAATTTTATATGTTAGTAGGATGGCTGAGAGCAATATGAAAATGGCTTGAATAGTTTGAGCGATGGCCACACCTTTTAAATGATAAGTTGGTGTTAGAAGCAATACCAGTACAAACATTAAAATCCCTGAGAAAACATAAATAAAGTTTCTTAAGTAGTTTTTCTGATATCCTTCTAAAACTGATGTAAAAACACCAGCAACAGCATTGATAGACAAACTTGCCAGTGAGAAAGGTAGAATGACTAAAGCAATTTCTAAGAACTCTTTATCAATAACCAAATGTAGAAAATAATGAGCTCCCCAAAATACCAATAAGCTTACAATGGAAAAGAGAATTGACATGGTGATTATTGAAGTGAAAATCAATTTTCCCACTTTTGTTTTGTCATCTTCAATCAGATACTCAGCAACAAACTTTACTAATCCGGATGTAATTCCAAAATTTGCCAGATTAGCAATTGATGAGAAAGAAAGGATAAGTGACCAAACGCCTAGCTGTTTTATGCCAATCGTATTTAATAAATATTTATATAGAAAGAAATACAAAACAGCAGTAAAGGCCACCTGAATAATAGCAGAGGTGGCATTTATTGTTATTTTTTTTGAGGTGCTCATTGATTGTAAGGTGTATTTGCGGAGATAGTTTACTCGTATTTTCCAATTTTATCCTCAATACTTACATCCGTTTTCGATGTCTGAATCTTCACGTACGTCATTAGGCTGTCGGCTCCGGCTTCGTAGCAGGCTTCTTGAGCTAGTTTTACCACTTTCATGATATCATTATAGCTGCCTTCCATAACGGTTTCAAAAGGGGTTACTTTGTACCTTATTCCGGATGCTGCAATTACTTCGATGGCTTTATCCACCAGTGCATATGGATGAATCGTTTTTGAACTGGGAAGAATTTGAAGGGCTATATTTACGGTCTTATCCATCTGGTCATTCAGTGTTAGTGATATTAATATTAGTGAACGGTAATTATCTTGAAAAATTGTGTCTAAACCTAAAAATTACTGAAAGATTATGTGCTCTTTTAAAAAGAGAAACCCGAAATTACTTCCGGGTTTCTTGTGTTATTTGGTTTGCTGATATTACTCTGCAACCTCTTCGGCGACAGGTACTTCGGCTGGTGCTTCTTCTACAGCTACTGCTTCAGCAGCGGCAGCGATAGCTTCTGCTTTTTTCTTAGCAACTTCAGCAGCTTTTGCTTTGTTTACTTCTACTTCGGCAGCTAAACGTGCTTTAGCATTAGCTTGTTTTTCGGCAGCTAATTGTTCTTTGGTTTTAGCAACATTTGATTCTTTGCTGGTTTTCCATGCTTCGAAGCGTTTGTCTGCTTCAGCTACATCAAATGCACCTTTTTTTGCTCCTTCAAGTAAGTGTTTTTTCAATAAAACACCTTCGTTTGAAAGGATAGTACGAGTTGTGTCGGTTGGTTGAGCTCCTGTGGTAACCCAGTACAATGCACGTTCGAATTTCAAATCGATAGTTGCTGGATTTGTGTTAGGGTTGTAAGAACCGATACGTTCGATAAATTTACCATCGCGTGGCGCTTTGCTGTCTGCGATCACGATATGATAGTAAGCATATCCTTTGCGACCGTGACGTTGCAATCTAATTTTAGTTGGCATTTTTTTTATTTATTAAATGATTATACCTGATGCTTTTTCTCGAAAAGCGGTTGCAAAGATAGTCATTTTATTTTAATTCATAATGTATAATTCGTAATTCACAATTAATAATTATGAATTAGTTGCAGAGCACCCACGCTGTTTCAAATCGACTGTCTGTTTCACGCAGTTTTTCCATGTATTCAATGGCTTCGTCTTTGTCTGAAAACGACTGTATTGCAATGCGGTATGTCTTAGCGGGCGGTAGAACCTGTGAGTTTTTGAATTCGTTGGTTGCAAGTTCTTTACAGTATTTATCAGCCGATTCTTTTGTAGATAAGCTTGCTACAATTATATAAAAGTGATTCGCTGTTTTTGCAACAGTTTTACTTGTAGTGTTAACTGAATCGTTCCCAATAGCTATAGTAGAGTCAGCTCTTTGTTTCAAAGCCGTTGGGGTTGATTGCTGGATAGTATTTTGCTTAGCTACAAGGGAAGTGGGTAAAAAACTGGCACTATTGGACTGTCGGGTATCACTTACTCTTGGGCTAATGACAAATAAACCAATAGCTATCATAACGGCAGCTGCGTATTTAAATAAGCTGTTAGAATGTAGCGTTATTGTTATTCTCTTGTTGTTTTTGGCGGTTAGAACAGATTTTGGTTGAGTTCGTATGTTCGATAGTTGGAAATTCATTGGTAAAAAATCTGCTTTGTCCAATGGATTAAATGTCAATGTTCCAGTTTCATTCTGTTGGAAAATACCCAGATTGCCAAATTGGCAATTTCCTTGCGTTTTCAGCGTCTGCCTGAATTGTTGAACTTCTTTATTAATGTGTTTCATTGCCAGTCTGTAGCTGATTTGCTCTGAGCGGGCAATTTCAATGGCCAATAGTCCATCGGCATGATGCATTAGCGGATTGAATGCAATAGTGGCTAGAGGAGGAGTGATGCTGTCGGCTAGAATTTGAGCCGATTGCATTTGTACTACAAAACCACCTAAGTCGGGCACCACCACATAATCGTGCTGTGCCAATAAATTTTCTATATGTTTACAGAATTTTTCCACAGTGCAAAAATAGATGAATAGAGTGAAACCAACCCTTTTTTTCGACAAAAAGTTTTCAACAAGTTGTTAGACCCGAGAAAACGATGTATCTTTGTGCTACTTGAATGGCATTAAATAACGAAATGCTAACTGATATTTAATTTGTGCTGCTATCTGAAAATGAGATGCTTGAGTACAATACGTCAACAATAAAATATAATTATTACGCATGAAAAAAACAATTTTGATAACAGGTGGAGCAGGCTTTATTGGTTCACATGTGGTTCGTTTATTTGTAACTAAATATCCCGATTATCAAATCCTAAATTTGGATGCTCTGACTTATGCCGGTAATCTGGAGAATTTAAAAGATATTGCCGATTTGCCCAATTACCAGTTTGTAAAAGGTGATATTACTGATGAAAAATTTATTCAGGAGCTATTTGCGACCACCAAAATTGATGGTGTTGTTCATTTAGCTGCAGAATCGCATGTAGACAGGTCAATAACTGATCCATTTGCATTTATCCGTACCAATGTGTTTGGAACATGTAATTTGTTGAATTGTGCCAAAGAGGCATGGAAAGGTGATATGGAAGGCAAGCGCTTTTATCATGTATCTACCGATGAAGTATATGGTGCGTTGGAGTTTGATGGAACTTTCTTTACTGAAACAACTAAATATGATCCGCATTCACCTTATTCGGCAAGTAAAGCTTCGTCTGACCATTTTGTGCGTGCATATCACGATACTTACGGTTTGCCGGTAGTTATTTCTAATTGTTCAAATAATTATGGCGCCAATCATTTCCCGGAGAAATTGATTCCGCTTTCGATCAATAATATTAAAAATAATCGTCCTATTCCAATTTATGGTAAGGGTGAAAATGTCCGCGATTGGTTGTTTGTAAATGATCATGCACGTGCTATTGATGCTATTTTCCATAATGGAAACAATGGGGAAACTTATAATATCGGTGGTAATAACGAATGGTCTAACATTAATTTAATTCATGCGTTATGCAAAATTATGGATGCTAAACTAGATCGCCCCGAGGGTGAATCTGCTAAGCTGATTACTTTTGTGAAGGATCGTGCCGGTCATGATTTGCGTTATGCTATTGATTCGTCGAAACTTCAGCGTGAGTTGGGCTGGAAGCCTTCTCTTCAATTTGAAGAAGGTCTTGAGAAAACGGTTGAGTGGTATCTGGCTAATCAGGAATGGATGGACAATATTATTAATGGAGATTATAAAAACTACTACGAGAAGCAATATACTGAAAGATAATCAAGTTGTTGTAATGTAATAATAAAATGAGGCTAATCAGAAAATCTGATTAGCCTCATTTATTATTTGTCAACTCGAGACATTAATATCCACTATAGACCAGTTTTAAGTGCATTGGCTCTGTTGCTTTTTCGCCGGCATTTATAGTTTTTGGGTCAATAACCTGACCGCTTCGTAGCGTTACAGCACTCAGTTTGTATTGATGTTTTACTGAGGAAATAGATGAAGATCCGCTGGAGTTTGTAGCGGTACCCACGCTTACCGGAATTAATACCATTTTTAATGAGCCACCATCATTGACATAGTTTTTTGTTTTAAGCTCGGTTGCTATAATTCTAGAAACATCATATGAATAATAGTATTTATAAACGTCTGTTGTGCCTACTTGTTCATAACTTATTTGCCCTAATACTGCTACAGTACTAGTGTCTGACGGTAATTTGTTAGTTGCGAAGAAATTGTCGGCTTCGGATGCTTTGATTAGCAACATATAGTTTACCAGTGGAATACCCTGAACTGTATCTTTAAGCTCAGTAATATCGGCACGCAGAATTGCCTTGTTTATAATTTGTCTTTTGTCTTTCATTACGGGATCGGCAGAGATAGAATCCTGAATTCTTTTCAATGGCAAAAGAATATTTGTTTGAAAGTTAGCTGGTGATGCAACATAATCAACACTATCTCTATATGTTACAAATTTATTCCTGTCGGGATGCTGAAAACGATTCACTTGTCGAACTTCTTTGTTTGCTGGGAACAATATCATATTACTCACAGTGTTAAGTTTGTTTGTCCCCGCTTCGGTATAAGTATAATGATAATAATACTCAATGTCCAATTGGTTGATATTTAAAATAGCCGATGAGCCAAACTTAGTAGTCACATAAATTCCCTTGAAAAGTTTGGTGAAGGTTGAATCCTCGTTGAAATAATTCTGATTTTCGCGAAATTGTTTAAGTAGCTTTGAGTCTAATTTTATGACAAGTGCTGTTGAATTAGTGCGGTCACCAAGCGCATCTTTTCCCGAGAAAATTCCGTGCCCAAGTAAAATAGACTTGTCGCAATAATCCAGTGGGTCAATATTGGATTTGTAGAGTTCGGAATAATTAAAGGTTCCCTTGTTCATTTCATAAATGTTGATATCCAATGGGTCGTACTGATTGCCAATCCAAGATTGACAATACAAAACAGCATACACCGAATCAGGTACTGCATTTGCCGGAAATGTGAAATTCTTTGGGCAATTTACTTGTGCTAAAATGTCTGAGTAGGTTGAACCATATTTTTCATTATAGAATCTACCTAACAGAAAAGAATCTTTACCACTTGCGGCAATGGGCTTAGAATAGATAAATTTAACTGAGTCGGTTGAAGTCCTTAGGTGAAAAGTATCAGCTCCAATTTCTATTTGGTCACTTGTTGGCTGAATACCAGAACCATAATCGGTTAGTGTGTCAGCGCAAGAAAAAGTCAGAACTGACAGTAAAATAAGTAGAGCTACTTGATGAAATTTCATACGGAATGGAAAAAAAAGATTGAGAAAATTGAAAATTAATAAACAAGAAGGAGCAGTTAAATATTGTCGTAAAAATTTACATATGCATCGGCATAATCTTCAACTGCTTGATATGGTAAAAAATTAATTTTTTTAGAATCAATGTATTTGAGTACATCTGCGTTCACTTTTGGGCTCGATTGAATTACTGCATCTGAATAATCTATAGCTAACTTTGATAATGCAACAAAATCAATCACTTTATCTTCTATTTGAATTACATGCTTTTTTTCAATACCTTCAAGTAATAAGCGTTCTGCAAACAAACTACGGAAAGGCTTTTTAAATTCATCATCAAAAACAGAATAAACTACTTTTGAATTTTTAAAAAACGGATCATCGTTATATGCTTTCTTTATGTATAGAGGAGCTAGAGCGGTCATCCAGCCCTGACAGTGAATTACATCCGGAGTCCAACGTAACTTTTTGACAGTTTCCATAACGCCTCTGACAAAGAAAATTGTACGTTCATCATTATCCTCATACTCTTCTCCATTTTCATCTGCAATTGTATTTTTTCGATGAAAATAGTCATCATTATCAATAAAATAGACCTGCATGCGAGCCGATTGAATAGATGCAACCTTAATAATTAGAGGATGATCTGTATCATCTATTATTAAATTCATTCCCGATAAACGAATTACTTCGTGAAGTTGGTTTCTTCTTTCGTTTACAGCTCCAAACTTAGGCATAAAAGTGCGTGTTTCGCGTCCGCGGTCTTGTACTGCTTGAGGTAAATACCTCCCCATGTTCGACAATTCGGATTCAGGTAAATAAGGGAATATCTCTTGCGAAATATACAAAACTTTTGTAACTTTTTTCATGCTGCTATAAATCCGATGCTTATTGAGATTTTATTCGGAATGCAAAGATATATAAAAAAAATCGGATATAAACAAGACCCTAATCTTGAAATGTTAAGCCAACTTATCATATAAATAACTAATACAAAAAGTATAAATAACCGAAATGTATATAGCTATCAATGATTCAGGCTTTTAACTCTATGAGACTCTAAAAGACTTTACAGTTAGATGCATTCGAATTATAAAAGTTTAACCTAGAATGGCAAAGCCTCATAAAGCTCAATTTCTAAGCTCACGTTTATTCTAGGTGAAACAGTACTAGTCACAACAATCTGACAGTTTATGTTGTTTCAGATTATATGCATTCGTTGAATGATTATACAAATAAGTTTTACTACTTTTGCAGGCAATTTTTACGGGTCAAGAATCATTGATTTTGATTGACCCAAACAAAACGTTGGAATGAAAGTAATTCGATTAAAAACGGAGCTTCTGGCTGAAGTAAAAGCCTTGAAATCAGCCAGAAAAACTATAGGTTTTGTCCCTACGATGGGTGCACTTCATAATGGACATAAAGCATTGGTCAAACAAAGTGTTGCCGAAAACGATATCTGTATTGTTAGTATATTTGTTAATCCCACTCAATTCAACAATCTTGCGGATCTAGAAAAATACCCACGCAACCTTGACCGTGATGCTGAGATGCTCGACGAAGTGGGTTGCAGTATTGTTTTTGCACCCGATTCAGCTGATATATATAATAAGGATGAGCTAAACAATTGCTTCTCATTCGATTTTGGTGGACTCGATACAGTAATGGAAGGTAAATTCAGACCAGGACATTTTAATGGAGTTGTACAGATTGTAAGTAAACTTTTTCAACTTGTAGAACCTAATAAGGCCTATTTTGGAGAGAAGGATTTTCAGCAATTGGCTATTATCCACCGAATGAAAACAATTCTAAATTTCGACATTGAAATAATTGATTGCCCTATTGTTCGTGAACCTAGCGGGTTGGCTATGAGTAGTAGAAACGAGCGTCTCAGTGAGAAACAGCGCAAAAATGCTGTTGAAATTTCTAAAGTTCTATTCGAAAGTCGTAACTTTGTGGCGAAACAATCACCAAGCGAATTAACTCAATGGGTAATTGATAAAATAAATTCTGTTGACGGACTAGACGTTGAATACTACGAAATAGCAGACTCAATGACCCTGCAAACTGCAAATTCATGGCTGGAGTCAACCGTTGGATGTATTGCTGTTTTTTGTGGTGATGTTAGACTGATTGACAATGTCAGATATAACTCTATAGCCAATTAAAATTATCTATTTAAACTAAGGTTGGTGGGAGACCATTCACCGAAAACTGAAAAATATGCTAGTTCACGTTGTAAAATCAAAGATTCACAGAGCTACTGTAACAGAAGCAAACCTGAATTATATAGGAAGTATTACCATTGATGAGGATTTAATGGATGCAGCCAATATCATAGCCAACGAAAGGGTAAGTATTGTAAATAATAACAATGGAGAACGATTCGACACCTATGTTATTACCGGGCAACGAGGTTCTGGTGTGATATGTTTGAATGGTGCTGCTGCGCGAAAAGTACAGCCAGGTGATGTTGTAATTATTATGGCATTTGCCATGATGGAAATGGAGGAGGCGCGTACCTTTAAACCTTCCATTGTTTTTCCAGACACAGCAACAAATAGAATTATTCAATAGTAAGGTAGCAGGTAGAACAATATAAAGACATTTTCCTGTCAATGAAATTTATAGACCAAACAAAATAGTATGAAAGTAGTAATAATCAAATACAATGCTGGCAACATACGCTCTGTGCTTTTTGCACTAGAACGCATTGGAATAACCGCAACAGTAACTGACAACTACGATGAAATATGTTCGGCCGACCGTGTTATTTTTCCCGGAGTTGGCGAGGCATCCTCAGCCATGAAATATCTCAAAGAAAAAGGATTAGATGAGCTTATCTGCTCTTTAAAACAACCGGTATTAGGAATATGTCTTGGAATGCAACTAATGTGCTCGCATTCTGAAGAGAATGACACTCCATGTTTGGGAATATTTGAACAAAAAGTAAGAAAATTCCCTGAAACTACGCTTAAAGTTCCTCAAATTGGGTGGAATAATATAACCGATTTGAAATCACCACTTTTTAAGGATATTCCGGAAAATTCATATATGTATTTTGTTCATAGCTACTATGTTGAGAATTGCGATGATGCAATAGCAAAAACTGATTACATTCAAGAATATAGCTCTGCGGTTCACAAAAATAATTTCTTTGCGGTGCAATTTCACCCTGAAAAATCGGGTGAAGTCGGTCAAAAAATCCTAGAGAATTTTATTTATAGCATTTAAAAGTAAAGAATAGATCCAATAATTTTGATGTGAGGCGCTTGTGCGGATGCAATCCAACACAAACATAAGATAGACCATCGACTGTAGATAGAAAAACATGACCTTTGAAATACAAAATACCGATCCAAACAGCAATGCCCGTGCTGGAAAAATAACTACTGATCATGGCGTTATTGAGACGCCTATTTTTATGCCGGTAGGAACGGTTGCTTCGGTGAAGGCGGTTCATATGCATGAACTAAAAGATGACATCAAAGCTCAGATAATTCTGGGTAACACTTACCACCTTTATCTTCGCCCGGGAATAGATATATTGGAGCGTGCCGGTGGACTTCATAAGTTTAATGGTTGGGATAAACCAATTTTGACTGATAGTGGAGGCTTTCAGGTTTTTTCATTGTCGGCAAACCGGAAACTTAAAGAAGAAGGTGCTACATTTCGCTCGCATATTGATGGAAGCAAGCATCTTTTTACACCTGAGAATGTTGTTGACATACAGCGTACTATTGGTGCAGATATTATTATGGCCTTTGACGAGTGTACACCCGGAACGGCAGATTATCAATATGCTAAAAAGTCGATGGAAATGACGCATCGTTGGTTGGAGCGTGGATTAAAGCATTTTGACGAAACAGAACCTAAATACGGTTATTCTCAAACGTATTTTCCAATTGTGCAAGGATGTGTATATCCGGATTTGCGCCGACAATCAGCAGAGTTTATTGCTTCTCAAAACCGGGAAGGAAATGCTATCGGCGGCTTAGCTGTTGGCGAACCTACAGAGAAAATGTACGAGATGATTGAGGTTGTAAACGAAATTTTACCCAAAGATAAACCTCGTTATTTAATGGGAGTTGGTACGCCTCAAAATATTTTAGAAGGAATTGAGCGTGGTATTGATATGTTTGATTGCGTAATGCCTACCAGAAACGGGCGAAACGGAATGCTTTTTACTTCGCAGGGAATCATGAATATGAAGAATGAAAGATGGAAAGATGATTTCTCTCCGTTAGATGAGTTTGGCACCTCGTACGTCGATCATGTTTATTCAAAAGCCTATTTACGCCATTTGTTTATAAGCAAAGAGCTGCTGGCTATGCAAATAGCCTCAATACATAATCTGGCGTTCTACTTATGGCTTGTTGGAGAAGCTCGCAAACACATACAATTGGGAGACTTTTCAATGTGGAAAAAAGGTATGATTGAGCAAGTCACCCGCAGATTATAAAAGTTCTTAAAGTTTTAAGTATTTGAGAAGTGTATTGATTTTTTCAACCTTACTTTATAACATTAAAATTCAATCTCGCCTGAAATCTATTGTTTTATAAAATTATTCTAAATGAAAATCGATTACCGAAAAATAGGCTTAAAACGAATTGATACCTATATTATCAAGAAATTTCTTGGTACATATTTCTTCTCTATCGTATTAATCCTGAGCATCTCAGTAGTTTTCGATTTGACCGAAAAATTAGATAAGTTTTATGATAATGATGCGCCTTTAAAAGCAATCATTATTGATTATTACGCTAATTTTATTCCTTATTACATGAATATGTTTAGTCCGCTATTCACGTTCATAGCTCTCATATTTTTCACATCGAAAATGGCTACCAACACTGAGATAATAGCCATTCTGGCTAGCGGTGTAAGTTTTCGTCGATTAATGGTTCCATATTTACTTTCTGCTGCAATTATAGCTTCTATTTCCTTTGTTGTTGGAGGTTATATTATCCCGCCTGGCAATAAGAAGAGGCTTACCTTTGAAGATAAATATGTCTCGAAATTTAAATCAGACAATGCTCGAAATGTTCAAATGGAGGTTAGTAAAGGCGTTATTCTATATATTGAACGATTCGAAATTACAAATAATACCGGCTATCGTTTTTCGCTCGAGAAATTTGAAGGAAAGAAGCTTGTCTCTCGATTAACCGCAGATGAAATTAGATGGGATTCTGCTTACAAATGGACTTTGACGAATTATCTTCAACGCGATTTTAAAGATATGCGTGAAAAGATAAATAAGGGAATGACAAAAGATACAATTATTAAAGTCCAGCCCGAGGAATTTTTTATAACAGCACAAGAGTCGCCACAAATGACTAATAAACAATTGGGCAGCTACCTTAGCAGGCAAAAAGATCGTGGTGTGGGGAATATACAGCTGTTTGAAGATGAGTATTACAGGCGGTTTTCAATGCCATTGGCAGCTTTTATAATGACACTTATTGGTGTCTCATTATCTTCACGAAAGGTGCGTGGGGGTATGGGACTTCATCTCGGTGTTGGGCTCGGTTTGAGCTCGCTGTACATTTTATTTTCTACTATGTCAACTTCATTTTCGGTGAGTGGCATTATGTCGCCATTTGCTGCCGTTTGGTTGCCTAACTTTGTGTTTTTACTAATAGGAATTTATCTATATAGAACAGCTCCAAAATAAAATGAATTTCTATCAAATAGGTATAAAAAAATGCAGTAGAAATTTTCTACTGCATTTTTTTTGTTTTGTAAGGCTTTTTATTTTTGACGAATAAAAATCTGAATTGGTGTACCTGTAAATTCATATTTCGCACGGATTTTATTTTCCAAAAAACGGCGGTATGGATCTTTTACGTATTGTGGCAGGTTGGCAAAGAAAAGGAACGTTGGTATCTGCGTATTTGGTAACTGAGTTACGTATTTAATGCGTATATATTTGCCTTTTAAAGCCGGTGGCGGATAGTTTTCTATTGCCGGTAACATATATTCATTTAGTTTGGCAGTAGCTACCTTGCGTTGCTTGTTCTCGTAAACCTCTACGGCAGTTTCAAGAACCTTCAAAATGCGTTGCTTGGTGGTAGCCGAAGTAAAGATGATTGGAAAATCAACGAATGGAGCTAAACGTTCACGTATGGTTACTTCGTATTTCTTAATGTCGTTTGATTCTTTGTTTTCAATCAAATCCCATTTGTTTACACATACAACAAGTCCTTTTCTGTTCTTCTGAATAAGCGAAAAGATATTTAAGTCCTGACTTTCTATTCCACGAGTGGCGTCAATCATAAGGACGCATACATCGCAATTTTCAATAGCGCGAATAGACCGAACTACAGAGTAGTATTCCAAATCCTCGTTTACTTTTGCTTTTTTGCGAATACCGGCAGTGTCGACCAGGTAGAAATCGTGTCCAAACTTTGTGAATCGTGTGTAAATAGAATCACGCGTTGTTCCTGCTATATCGGTTACAATAGTACGTTCTTCGCCAATAAAAGCATTGATAATAGATGATTTACCAGCGTTTGGACGACCAACAACAGCGAAGCGAGGAAGATCTTCTTCTATGTCCTCTGTATAGTCTGATTTGAAGAGTGTAAGGAGCTTGTCGAGGAATTCACCTGTTCCAAGTCCGTTGATAGCCGAAATCATGTATGGTTCGCCAAGTCCGAGTTTATAGAACTCGGCAAGGTTGTATTGCCATTCGAAAGTATCAGCTTTGTTTGATACTAACATTACTGGTTTTGTGTGCCCACGTAGGATTTGGGCCACTTCAAGGTCGTAATCGGTAATTCCGTTTTGAATGTCGACCAAAAACAAGATTACATCAGCTTCTTCTATTGCCAGTGTAACGTGTCGTTTGATTTCGTCTTCGAAAACGTCAGTAGAGTTAATTACCCAGCCTCCGGTGTCAATCACCGAAAATTCGCGGCCTTCCCATTCGCTTTTGCCATATTGGCGGTCACGAGTTGTGCCTGCTTCGTCATTTACTATGGCTCTACGACTTTTAGTGAGCCTGTTAAAAAGAGTCGATTTTCCCACATTTGGGCGACCCACAATTGCTACAATATTTCCCATTGTTTATATATCTAAAATGTTAGATATTTACATTCCATTTTTTTTATCTGCATAGGTTTTCTCAAATCC
>Ga0302215_10000715_pt1 | contig 24439 bp, 25 predicted proteins | sample II_Fen_N3_1_FD_194580 | JGI IMG/M metagenome (GOLD analysis project Ga0302215, IMG submission 194580) | Peat permafrost microbial communities from Stordalen Mire near Abisko, Sweden - II_Fen_N3_1 | ecosystem: Environmental > Terrestrial > Soil > Wetlands > Permafrost | place: Sweden: Abisko... | reverse complement strand
TTATGCGGGGGCAAAATATTTCCGGGGTAACTGATGTGGTTTCTATACACGTTATACAGGCGTTACAGGCGACTGAAATTGCTAATCAGGAAATGACAAATTTTTTCAAAAATACATCAAAAATAGTCACTGAAAACAGCAAAGGAATAAAAAAGTCAGTTGACAATACCGCTGCAATGACAAAAAGCCTTGCCCAAATGGCCGAAAACTTAAACCAGGCATCGCAAAAAATAAATAATGCCATAGACGAAGCGACTCTCAAAGACACGACCTCCAATGTTAAAGATTCAACCTCAAATATGAAGACGGCAACTGAGAATATCGCTAATGCGACAAAAGATATTGATAAAACCATGAAAAAAATAGACGATACAGTCTCTCAGGCAAATGAGGCGGCGGCAAAGTTAAACGCAGTGACGAATGGACTGCATGGAACCCTTAGCAAAAGGCTTGGAGGAATGAGGGTAATGTTTGGAACTCCAATCAGAGCAAAAAATTAATTTATCCCCCACTTGTCTTTGATTGCGTTGAGCGTGCCATCGAGCTTTATTTCTGCAATAATTTTATTTATGTTGTTTTTCAAAGATTTTGTTTTCCACGATTTCTTAAACGCAATTCCGTAAGGCTCTTTGGTTAGTCTCTTTGGCAGAATTATATAATTACTATTGCCCATTACCAAGCCCTGAAGAAGCGAATCATCAGTCGTTATTGCGTCATCAGTCCCGTTTTTGAATGCGTTTAAGGCTTCGGTATTATCAGAATATCCTTGAATAAGGGCATTGGGCGCAAACTGTCTTATGTTTTTTTCTCCGGTGGTTCCAAGGATTACGATTACTCTTTTATTGATTAAATCATAGAGGGAGTCGATTCCGCTGTCTTTTCTCACGCAGATGACCTGTCCGGCAACAAAGTAAGGCGCAGAAAATTCAACAAGTTTCTTTCTTTGAGGTGTTATCGTCATAGTCGAAATAACCATATCTACATCACCTGATGCGGCTGCTTTTATTCTCTCTTGAGGGTTTACATTTTTGAATTCTACTTTGCCTCCGTCTCCTAAAATCCTTTGGGCTATTTCTCTTGCTAAATCTACTTCGAGACCTTTGATTTGTCCATCTGTATCTCTAAATCCAAATGGCTTTGAATCAAAAGAGATGCCAACAGTCATTTTGTTTTTTTGAATAATAGAATCATATAGATTAATATTCTTTTTACCACAACCGCTTGCAATAAAAATAGTTAATATGAATAGGCAAAGTAGTTTTTTCGACATAGTAGACTCCTAAATATCATCTCTCAGGATAAAGGGAAGTTAGAAAAAATACATTAACAAGCAGTCTATTGGCATTGCTATATTTGGCTCTCGCATGGTTGGCAAATAGAAAATAAATTGCCTTCGCTCTAACGCCCTTGCTTCTGGACTTCTGAATGTTGTATAATTTCAGAAGAACACAATTGAAAGTTGACTTGATGAAACGGTTTAAAAATTCTTTAAAACAAGCGTTTACGCTCGCAGAAGTTCTGATTACACTAGGTATAATCGGGATTGTTGCAGAGATGACTATTCCGACTTTGATGAATAACGTCCAAGACTCAGTTTTTAAAGCTGGTTGGAAAAAAGAATATTCGACATTGAACCAAGTAATAAACCAAATATACGCAGACGAAGGCGTCACATACAATACGGCGGACTACCCGGATTATCAGTATATGGCTAGATATTGGTGTAAAATCCAAAAACGGCTTAAGGTGGTGGAGTCCGGCATGGTTTGTGGCGATGAGGATAGCAGTGCGATTTATACAACTTACGCTTCTTGGCCAAAATCAGGGAAAAACCTTTGGCATTCCGATGACGCGTGGAAAGCTAAAGATGGTCAATTGATGAGAAGTAACACCGGTTATTTTCCTATGACTGCTACCTTGGCGGATGGAAGCATGATTAAATTTTGCTGCGGTAATGAATTTTCGGTTGACGTTAATGGATTTAAAAAGCCAAATGTAGTAGGCAAAGATATTTATTTTTTCCTCTTAAATTGGGATGGTTCTAATAAGACAACATTGTGGGGATATGCCAATGGTAGTATAGGTCCGCCTTATGAAACCCTTCTTACTCCAGCAAATTATGCAAGTGATTGTGACAGCGGAAAAGGCTGGGGCTGTTCATACAAGTATTTGTATCAATAAATCAGTCTGAAATTCAGGTCTAAGCTAATTTTATTTTTTATAATACAATATAGTAAAAGGGTATTTTAAAAGGAGAAAAATATGTATCAACTTTATATCATAGACGAATCGGCTTTTGATTCAAAAAAATTGGTGGGCGAGTATAGCAGTATTGACAGCACTCGTGCGCGATTAGAAAAAGAGTTTGCAAAAGATAAAGAAACAAAATATATTATTGAGCAAACCACGGGGCACGTGGATGGCTTGGGAAACTTAGTTGCGGACGTTTTTGAAGAGAATTAGCTTTATTTGAAAAATTGGTCTTTCTGGGGTGGTTTTATTTTTGAGTTTATTCTATAAATGCCAATGGCATCGTTTTGTGACTTTCTTTGGGTTTAATATAGGAGATGACTTATGAAAAAAAGTTTTATAACTTTGTTATTATTGATTTTTTTAGCAATTCCATGTTTTTCTGAAGAATTTACTTTGGGAATGGTTCAACAGCATATTCACGCTGGGATGTCTCAGTCTGAAGTCGCTTCTTGCTTAGGCGCCCCCAATATTGTTACCAAAGGTGCTGAAGGCTTGGAGACGTGGGTGTATGACAAAATTTCTCAAACTAACAAAGAAACTTACCATAAAAATTGGTTTTGGTTTTTGGTGACAGGTGGACGTAAAGGTTGTCAAAAAACTGTGACGAGCGAAAAAACAATAACAGTCGTCTTGAACTTTGATGAACATGCTTGCTTGGAAAATTTTCTATATAAATCAAGTAGTTTTTGATTGAGCCTAAGGCTTAATATGTAAATTGCAATTTGAAGCGCAATCTGTTATCTCTGAAATATCTGTTTTACTTCCTACAATTCCGCCGATAAATTCTTTGCCTGCAAGAGTTCCCTTTGATTTACAGTTTTTTATATTGCTCCAATAATCATAACCGACTATACCGCCAATAAAGCGATTGCCACTAATATCAACTTCTGAGGAACAATTTTCAACCCTTGACACTACATTAAAACCTACTAATCCTCCAACACGATAGTTACCTATAATTTTAGCTTTTGACACACAGTCAAAAGTTTTTGAATAATTATTAGCCCCTATTATCCCACCGACGTTAAGATCTCCTGTTACGTCAATTTTTGAAACACAGCTTTTTACAATAGCATTATTTATATCTCCAACAATTCCGCCAACATTTTCAGTTCCAGTGACACTTCCTTCCACCAAGCAATTTTGTATTGGCAAATTTTGCCGAGTTTCACTCACGTTGTTAAAATTATAATTGTTAACCCCAATCAATGCTCCTGTATTTTTACCGCCTTTAACTTCGACATCGGTGAGTATTAGATTTTCAATTTGTGCATTTTTAACTGACCTAAACATGCCTACATTATTTTCGCTAGGAAGATTAATTCTTAATCCAGCTATTTCATAACCATTTCCGTTAAATTCGCCTCCGAAAGTTTCAATCGGAGTCCAGTTATTTTCTAGCGTTTTGTCCAATTTAATATCGCTCATCAAAATAATTTTTACTCTGGGCTCGTTTAAGACCTTCAGGTGTTCTTCAGCTAAGAAATCTGGGATATATTTTTTTTCTTGCGCTTTACTTAAAGCTTCATGAAGAGATTTTGCATTGCTGACGGGGATATAACCTTTTGCCGACGCTTCTTTTTTTGTTAACTTTACAACCGATTCCAACAATTCTGAAACTTTTGCGGCCCGTCCTTGAAAATTAACCGTGTCAAAAGTTTGGCTATAAAATAATTTATTCAAATTGTTTTTTGTGCTTAAGTCGTTAAAATTCGAGCTTTGTTTAGGCGAAACACAATAAATACTTGATACTTTCACAATTTTCCTTTGAATACGTAATATACATATAAAACTTGTGAATATTTTTTTTGCTAGTGAATAGCGAATAATTGTATAAAGTTTACAAAATATTTTTTAGTACTTGGTTTGGGTAAGTTCATATTTGCCTTCATCATTTTTCGTCAGCATTAATTTGTTGTCTTTTTCTTCTGGAAGAACGTATGTTTTAAGCCCGCCGTGAATGTATTTCGTTAGTTCTTTGAAATCGTCTTCCATAAAATTTATGCAGCCGTGCGACATTCTGTTGTTGGCTAAATCTCCGTCATAAAACTTTTTGAGCCTTGCTTCTTGACGGAATTTCGGCACTTTGTGTAATGCAACAACTTTTTTGGAGCCTTGGGTCTTGTTCGCTTTGTCACCTAGAGAAAGTGTTATATCTCCGTACGCGGATTTATTGTAGACGTTTGGAATGAGCGTATATTCTCCGGCTGGGGTTGTGTTTTTGGCTTTGCCAACCAAACCTTTTGTGTCGTTGAAGTCGTCGCCTATTTCTCTGCCAATTCCGATTTCAAAGCTTTTTATTTCATTGCCGTCTGTGTCGTAAACAGTGGCTGAGCAGTCTTTTTTATCTATAATTACATAATTTTCTTCTGAGTTGTATTTCGCCCATGCTTTCACTTTTTCTTTGTCATCATTCAATGAATTTATTTGAGATACTTTATCAGCTAAAGTGTCTTTTTTTACCTCTTGCGCAGAGTCTTCGCTATAAGCATCATCGTCAACGTCGTCAGGAATATCTACGCTAAAAGCGCTTGTAGCGGTTGTTATTAGTAATAATAGAAGTAAAATTATTTTTTTCATTAAATGTTCCCCTTGACTATATTTATAGTTGAATATTTATTAGATTATAACTTCAAGTTGCATGCTTATACAATTGTACAAATTGTGAACATTTAAGGTAATTTTTTTTGTTAAATAGTCTTTTAACAAAAACAGCTAAAGCCCCATAACGCCGTGATAAGTGGATAAACTAAATATTCTAAAATTACTTAATATTATAATTATTATTTTGTTGACAATGCAGGATTTTTTACTTATAGTGTTAATTACGCGAAAACTTCTGCGGTTGCAAGAGCGAGGAAGTTTTTTTAGTACATTAACAATTAAACGTAAAAAGACGATAGCTGGATGAATTCAAAAACAAAGGTGTCTTTTTACAGATCCATTTCGAGAATGCTGGATTTTTTAGATACTCGAAGCACAATATATTGAGCGGTAAGTTCTTTATATTGGAAAAATCAGCCCGCAAAGCGGACACAGCCCTGCATCACACAATTAACCTTTTTTATGCGATGTAAGAGAGTCCAACCTCGGGGAGTTATTACAATTCTACTAAGGTGACTGATATGAAAAAGAAACTTTTAAATTTTATAGACCACGAACACACAGAAAAAGTTTTTGTGTTTTTAATACTTTTTGAAGTAGTTGTATGTATGCTTGATGCAGATTCAAGTAAATACGCATCTGCATTCAAACATTTTGTTAATTATTTTGAATTCTTTGTGATGTCTTTATTCACTATTGAATATTTAATCAGAGTATTTACAGCTGAGAAAATGAAACATATCTTCCGTCCAATGATGGTTGTTGATTTATTTACGCTTATTCCTGTTACTGGTTTGATATTTTTGTTGGCTATAGTTTTCTCATCTCTATTCGTTTGTATTGCAGAAAATTCTTCTGTGCCTATGGTGTTTAAAAACTTGCCGCCATCTTCGTTATGGTCTATCGTAACTTATATTATTTTCTGTTGCGCGAATCCGATTCCGCTTGCTACAGTTAATCATTTCATATGTACCATAACTCCTAGCTTAAGCTTATTTGCTCAGGTGCTTTTGTTTGGGATTATTGCATTCGTGATTTTTGATTTAGCTCAAAAACTTTACCGTTCATTCAATGTCAGAAAGTTGACATTGAGAGTGGAGCCTGGTTAGCGTGAGTGCCAAATCGGCTTATATAAAAATTTTATTAGACCCATGTTTTGAACAACATGGGTCTAATTTTAAATACAATTTGAACAACTTTTGTAAAGAACTCGGTTGAAGAGCCATTGTTTTTTGCTCAATATAGGTTAAAATGAAAGTAATAAGTGTTTTTAGTGTTGGTCCAAGGATAGATTTTTTGACTAGTCGGAAAATAATAAATACGAATAAAGATAAATGCGTAGGTTGTAATAAATGTATTATGAACTGCCCTATCAAGTATGCCAACAATATTGAGCTGATTGACGGTGAGAGAAAAGTCGAAGTGGACGAATCGCGCTGTATTTCTTGTGGAAAATGTATCCAAGTGTGCGATCATGGTGCAAGATATTATTTAGATGATGCGGATCGTTTTTGGAATGATTTGGCTCGTGGTGAAAAAATTACGATAGTGGTTGCTCCTTCTTTCGTTGCCAATCAATATGACACATACAAGAAAATTTTCGGTTATTTTAAAACTCTTGGAGTGAATTTTATCCATAACGTAGCATTCGGCGCAGACATTACGTCTTGGGGCTATGTTCAGTATTTAAAAAACAATGAAAACAACGACTTTATGATATCTCAGCCGTGTCCTTCTGTCGTAAATTATATCGAAAGATATGCAACAAATCTGATTCCGAAGCTGATGCCTGTCCAAAGTCCGGTTGCTTGTTTGACAATTTATATGAAAAAGCATCTTGGAATTACGGATAAAATCGCATTCATTTCGCCTTGTATCGCTAAAAAAACAGAAATTGAAAAAGCTGCAAATCAAGGTTTGATTGATTATAACATCCCGTTCGAGAGACTTTTTACGCATATATCTGAAAATAATATCGATATTTCTGAATTTCCAGAGGTTGATTTTGACAATAGTCAAAAAGGGCTTGGGGTCAGATTCAGCAAACCGGGCGGTCTGAAGGAAAATGTGTTATACCACCTGCCAAACCTTAGAGTAAAACAGCTGGAAGGCACTGATAAAATCTACGAATACCTGAATTTTTTAAACAACGGACATAGACTCAATGAGTACGATTTGGTGGATGTTTTGAACTGCAGCAACGGTTGTAATGTAGGAACCGCAGCTTGCAAAGAAACTTGTGCGATTGATACATCTATCGAATTTGAAAATGAGATTTTGCACGATAAAAGATTGAAAAATCAAAATAAAATTGAAATTAATTTTGAAGAATATGAGAAACTTTTTAAGTATTTTGACGAAACACTTGATATTAAAGACTTTATGGTTAAGTATGAGGACAAATCATGCGAAATAAAGCTTTCTGTTCCAAGTGAAGAGGAATTGAATAGCGCGTTCAATTTGTTGAAAAAAGATGATGAGCAATCAAGAGTTGTAAATTGTTATTCGTGCGGATATAAAACCTGTAAAGATATGGCAATTGCGATTCACAATGGTTATAACACGCCTTCTAGTTGTTATCAGTACAACAGAAAAGAGCTTGAAATTCAGAAAAATAATTTGGAAGAAAGCGAATACTATATCAGAACAATTATCGAACACTTGAGTGAATCTGTAATTGTCACAAATGAAGAAGGCTTTATTGAATTTGTGAATAAAGAAACAGAAAAGCTATTGGGCTTTAGCGGAATTGAATATTTGAATAAGCATATTCAACACTTTATTTTGGGCGTTAATTTAGCAGAATTAGAAGAACTAACTTCTCACGAATTTAAGGGTGTTAAAAAGAATGGCGAAACCTGCGACTTGAGATTGGAATACAGTTCAATCGAATTGAAGCAAAAAAAAGCACTGGTTTTTCTTCTTGAAGATATTACAAAAGAGAAAGAAATAGATAATTTAAAAAACAACTTTGTTTCGATGATAAGTCATGAACTCAGAACGCCGCTTACTTCTATCAGAGGCGCATTGGGGCTTGTCTCAAGCGGAGTTTTAGGTGAAATGCCCGATAAGGTAAAGCAGCTCTTGCATATAGCCGGAAACAATTCCATTCGCTTGGTAAATTTGATTAATGATATTTTGGATCTTGAAAAAATCAAAGCAGGCAAAATGAACTTTAGGTTTGGCGAATATCAAGTTATGCAGTTAGTTGAAGAAACTCTCTTGTATAATAATGAATATGCAAAGCAGTACAACGTAAAGTTTGAAATAAAAGAACGAGTTGAAGATGCATTGATTAATGTAGATAAAGACAAATTTATTCAGATATTGACTAATTTATTATCAAATGCGGCAAAATTTTCTACAGAAAATGAAGCGATCGAGATTTTTGTTAAAAGGAATAAACACTTAATTTCTTTGAGTGTAGTGAATAAAGGGCATGGGATTCCTGAAGAAAGCCGCCCAAGAATATTTGAAGATTTTTATCAGGTGGATTCTTCTGATACCAGAAAAAAAGGCGGAAGCGGTTTGGGCTTGAGTATTTGCAAGTCGATAGTCACAAAGATGGGCGGTAAAATAGGATTTGAGTCTGTTGAGGACGATAAAACCACTTTTTATTTTGAATTCCCAGAGATGTTAAGTCAGAAAACTAAAAAAATTGCATTGGTTGTTGAAGACAACAAAACCACGGCATTTTGTATCCAAATGATGTTAGACAAAATAGGCTTCCAGTCCGATATCGCATTGAGTGCCGAAGATGCTCAAGCCATGTTGAAATTAAAAACTTATGATTTACTGACGCTTGATATTGTTCTTCCAGACAAAGATGGGCTAACTTTGTTGGATGAAATCCGAAGCAGTAAATTAACTAGAGATTTACCGGTGATTATAGTATCCGCCTCTGATAAAGATAAACAAAACTATGCAAATAAACATAGAATCGTTGATTGGTTAGAAAAATCATTTGATATAGAAGCTCTTCAGAAAACGGTAAATGATATTATGATTAAGAAAAACCAAAATAAAGTAAGTATTTTGCATGTTGAAGATGACGCGGACATTTTGCGCATCACAAGTTCTTCGTTGGAAACTTTTGCCAATATTACAAGTGCTAAAAGTATTGAGCAGGCAGAAAAACTTTTAAACAGTGACATTTTTGATATAATCATCCTTGATTATAAGTTACCAGATGGCAATTGTGACTGTCTTATCGGAACAATTCGTAACTCGTGGAATAAAAATGCAAAATTAATTGTGTTTTCGGCGTACGACATAAGCGATTTCTTGTCTAGCCAAGTTGATGCTGTTATTTTGAAATCAAAAGTTTCAAATGAACAATTTTGTGAATGTATAGAAAAATTTGTTACCAGAGCATATTAGGAGAGTATTAAAAATTATGAAAGATTTAAAAAGAATTTTATACGCTGAAGATGAGCCGGATGTCCAAACGGTTGTTGAAATAATTATTCAGTCGATGAGTGATTATGAGATTAAAATTTGCGATAACGGTAAATTGTTGCTTGATTGTGTTGAGGATTATGAACCTGACTTGATTCTGCTCGACGTTATGATGCCTGAAATGGACGGTCCAACTACATTCAAAAATCTTCAGTTGAATGAAAAAACGAAAAATATTCCTGTTATCTTCATGACGGCAAAAGCGCAGGTCCATGAGGTTCTGTTGTTTCAAGAAACTGGTGTTATTGGTGTTATAACGAAGCCGTTTGACCCTATTGTATTGTGTTCAGATATACAAAAAATCTGGAAAGAGAGTTTTAAAAATGAATAACAGTTTACAAGAAAAATTATTGCTATTAAAACGTGGCTATATAAAAAAGTTGGAAACGATGATTCCTGAATTCGAAAGTTTGGCAGGAAAAATCAGCGTTTCCACCCTCGATGAGATTTATGTTAAAGTTCATACAATTTCCGGTACGAGCGGAATGTATGGGTTAACTGATTTGAGTGATTTTTCTACAGATTTTGAGTTATACTTAAAAGAAATAAAGAATGATGTTAATCTCTATGATGGAGATGTTTTGAAGGATAAACTCTTGAGTTATATCAAAAAAATTGAAGAAATTGTTTTTACAGGAGATAAGAATGACTAAAGTAGTATTGGCAGATGATGAAGAATTTGTAAGATATTTCCTGACTTCGGTTATGGAATCACTTTGTTTTGACGTTGTTGCAGAAGTGGAAAAAGGTGATGAATTGTTAGGGGTTATGCTTCAGCACAAACCTGACGTTTTGCTTTTGGATATAAATATGCCGAATCTGACAGGTATTGAATTTTTACAACAGCACGCCTCCAAGTTCCCAGATACTTGTATCATAATACTAACGTCCTCTGCTTCTGCAAAATTAGTGAGTGAAAGTAATATTGCGGGCGCTAGATGTTTCTTGAGAAAAGATACTGCAATAGAAAAAATGATTGATGCGATACAAGAAACATGGCAAAAATTTAGTGAAGAAAAGGGAAAATAAATGTACGATTTAAAATTCCAAAATTATTTATCAGAAAATACAGGCGTAGATATTTATACTATTGGAAGCTTGTTTGACAAACATAAAAATGATGTTTTTGCGGTTGCTTTGGAGCTTATTGAGCACCACGGGATTAGCGATAGTCAGCTTGGCAAGCTTTGGGGAAGCTACCTCGGATTTGCTTATGTCGATCCAAATAGTTCAATTGTTAACAGAGAATACGTTGATAAAGTTGGGGTCGAGTTTATTTTGGATAACAGCGTTATGCCTTTGTATAAATTTGGTAAAGCGGTTACCGTTACGACTTCAAACCCTAAAAACCTTTTTGTCCAAGATAAGTTAGAAAAAAGGCTTGGAGAGCTTGTAAGCTTTGTTTTTTGTTTTCCGTTTGACATAGATATATGCATCCAAAGGATTGGGTTAAAAAAATAGTGATAATTCTTACTTTCGAAAAATATGCGTAATTACCACAACATCTGAAATTGAGGTTATAATATCATTATGATAGAAAAAAAATTAAAATTATCTGAATTAATCGACATAAAATTTTTGCAAGAATTCCAAGATGTTTTTGCAAAAACAACAGATGTTGCAAGCATAATTGTCGATGATGTCGGGCCTGTAACAGAGCCCAGCAATTTTACTGATTTTTGTATAAAGCACACAAGAGGGAGTTCTTTAGGATTCAAAAGATGTAATGAGTGTGATATTAGTTGCGGAAAAACTGCTGCACAAACTCACAAACCCGTTATTTATACTTGTCATACAGGCTTGACAGATTTTGCTGTTCCGATAATAGTCAACGGCGAGCATATCGGCTCAATTCTCGGCGGACAGGTGCTTACAGAGCAGCCTGATGAAGAGCATTACAGGGCAATTGCAAGAGATTTGGTTATAGATGAAGACGAATACATAGTAGCCCTGCGGAAAATAAAAGTAGTTCCTTTGGAGCGCGTTGAGGCAGCGGCCAATTTATTGTATTTTGTTGCAAATACAATTTCAGATATAAGTCTTAAAAACCTCGAGTTAAACAGAAAAAATGAGCGAGAAAGTCTTTATAGAAAAATTACTGAAAAAATAAGAAGCTCTCTCGACACTGAAAAAACTTTGAATTTTATCTGTGAAGAAGTTGCAAAGTTATTTAATATCCAAAGAGTAACAGTAGTTCAATTCCCAGATCCACAAAATTATGAAAACTATAAAGTGAAGTTAGAATATAAAACTGATTTTAAAATAAATGGGTTGACTAGTCCTGTGTATCTGCAAAAAGCCGCTGCGTATTGGGGACGTTCATTGGGCAGTGGGGGCGCAACATTAGCTTACGATAATATACAGGAATCAAACACCCCTGATTATTTCAGAGAGTGTTACACTGCATTGGGTGTAAAATCCATGATTGGTTTTCCAATCAAAAAGGGAAAAACCCAGTGGGGTTCCTTAGTTTTATCCGAGTATAAAAATTATAGGCATTGGAGTGATGAAGAAAAAATATTGCTCGAAACCATATCAGATCAGATGTATATCGCAATAAATCAATCCGAACTTTATGAAGCTGTTCAAAAAACTGCCGAAAATGAAAGAGTGTTGAGAAAAATTATGCTGTCTTCTGTGAAAACTTTTGATTTTCAAGAACGCGTAAAGGCAATCGTTGACGAGGTAGGGGGATTTTATAAGGCAGATAGATGCTTTTTTGTGGGCTATGATTCTGACATTGCTTCTGACAGGGAAATACGAACTTATGCAGAATACCTTTCATCAGAGGAGATTCAGTCGCAATTAACTAATCGTCCAGACAAAGCAACAATAGAAAGACTGGTTCAATTATTAAAGCTTAGAAATGTTTTGGCAGTTGAGAATATTGAAGAAGCTGTGATGTTGGACTCAGCTAAACAAATGCTTGAAAAACTATCGGTTAAATCTTATTTAGTCGCACCTGTATTTTACGGGGACATTAATTATGGTGCAGTAGTTTGGCACTACGTGCATGATTATAAGAAATTTTCTCAAGAAGATATAGCGATGGCACAGGCAATCGCAAATCAATCGGCGGTTGTTATCAATCAGACCCAACTATATTCGACAATAGAAAAGAATGAAAAATACACAAGAACAATTATGGACAGTATTAAAGATGGAATTATTACAATAAATGATGATTTTGATATTGAGTCTTGTAACCCTTCAGTGGAAGCTATTTGGGGCTACTCTTTGGATGAAGTGGTTGGGCAAAAGCTCGATCTGCTGTTGCACCATGATTGCCTAAATACAGATAAAAAAATCTGTCTGTCTGGAAAAACTTCTTTTGGGGTCAGAAAAAACGGGGCAGAATTCCCAATTGAAGTCGACGTGAGCGAAATTAATTTTGAAGATAAGAAATCAACATTGCTAGTAATTAGAGATATTACGGAACGCAAAAAAATGGAAAAAATGAAAAACGAGTTTATCTCAACAGTTAGTCATGAACTTAGAACACCGTTAACGTCCATAAAAGGTGCTCTTGGCTTGATAACAAGCGGTGTGCTTGGGGCGTTGCCTCCAAAGATTAATGACTTAGCAAATATTGCTAATAATAATTGCTCAAGGTTAACCAATTTAATCAACGATATATTAGATTTAGAAAAAATCAAAGCTGGCAAATACGAATTTAAATATGAAGAATTGGAAATCAATTCGATTATTGAACAGTCTGTTGTATTGAATCAATCATATGCAGATCAATTTGGAATGAAATTGAGTGTAGATATGCATTTTGAAGAAGCTTACATAAAAGCAGACAAAAACAGGTTATTGCAAGTATTATCTAATTTGATTTCAAATGCCGTTAAATTTTCAAAATTAGGCGGGGAAGTAAAAATAATTTCTGAAATTCAGGGCGAGCAGATTAAAGTTTCTGTGGTTGACAACGGTATCGGAATTCCGGATGATTCAAAATATAAAATATTTCAGTCTTTTTCGCAAGTGGATTCAAGCGATACAAGATCCAAGGGCGGAACGGGCTTGGGGCTTAGTATTTCAAAATTGATAGTAGAAAAAATGGGCGGAGAAATCGACTTTGAGTCGGTTGCTCAAGAGGGCAGTATATTCTTTTTTACCCTTCCCACGGTTATCAAGGGAGAATTCAAATCTGATCAAGGTGAACTCAGTGAGCTGAGCGCGGAGTCTGATGCTTGGTAGCAAAAAAGGTTTAGCCTTAAATGTTTATTTATTACCTATTTGTCTCATGTGAAAAATAGGTTTTGAAATTATACTGATTCATACAGTGAAAAAGGGACGGTTATGGAACAGTTTTTTAAAAATATTGAAGGCTATCAGCTTCTTATCATCGGCGTGTTCTTTTCGCTGAGTTTAATTATAAGTACAAGTATAGTCTCTGGAACGCTTTCTCGAAGTGGAATAGAAGTTACAGGCTCTGCCGTTGCCATCGTCAAGTCCGACTCCGCTTCTTGGGATTTGGATTTGTTGAGTGGTGCGAAGAATAAAAAATACGCTTATGATGTGTTGACCAAAAATAAAGCGATAGTTTTGAATTATCTCAAGTCAAAAGGCTTCAGCGATAGTGAAATAGAAATACAAAACACAAACTCTTATCCTATTTTTAAAAAAGCGACTGATTCTGGCGAAGATACAAACGAAGTTGACCATTATGTAATATCTCAGACATTTAGAGTGACCTCCAACAACATCCAGCTTATAAAAGATGTTTCGCTTGACGCTGAAAACCTTTTGAATCAAGGAATAGACGTAAAATCAAATCCACCTTCTTACTTTTATACAAAGTTGGGTGATTTGAAAATAAAACTCTTAAATGAGGCCTCAGAAGACGCCAAAAGAAGGGCAAAAGCTATGCTCAAAAGTACAGGTAACTGGGTTGGTTCAATAAAATCAGTTAAAACTGGTGTTTTTCAGATAACAACGCCAAATTCCACAGAAGTAAGTGATTACGGCGTTTATGACACTTCTACAATCGATAAAAAAGTCACAGCGGTTACGCAGGTTACTTTCAGAATTAAATAGTCCCCGATGAGATATGCCTCTTTTACAGGCATTCGATTGTGTGGTATTATTTTAGCTATGTGATTATCAATGTTGGAGAAGAAGTTTGTCTACAAAAATATATTTTTTTGAATGCGGAACGCTTAAAAGTGAAAAACATCTATTCACCTTAAATAAAGGTGTTGGAGTCCCTTTTGAAGTTCCTGTCCCGTTTTTTTTGATACAGCACAACGGAAAGAATATTCTTTTTGATACTGGAAACGCGCTCGAAGCTTCAAAAAATCCAGAAAAGCATTGGGGCGAAACGATTAACGCTTATTATCCAATAATGGATGAAAAGCAGTACGTGGTGAACCAAATCAAAACATTAGGACTTCAACCTGAGGATATTAATTACGTAATCTTGTCGCATTTGCACTTAGACCATGCGGGCGGCGTTGGCGATTTTCCTAATGCACAATATATAGTGCATCAGAAGGAAGTTCAGTGGGCGTTTAACCCAGAGTGTTCACAAAAGGGCGCTTACATTATGCAAGATATCGACAAGGGCATAGCGTGGCAGCAGCTTGATAATAAATTCGGCGAAGCTTACGATTTGTTTGGAGATGGTATAATCGAAGTGTATCCAACCCCTGGACACACACCGGGGCATTTGTCTGTATTGGTTAATCTCCAAAGTCACAAACCTATGCTTTTGACCTCTGACAGCTGTTATACCGAAGAAAATCTCAACGACAATATCGCTCCAGGACTTGTGTGGAGTGCGGAGGATTCTATCAAAACTATAAACTGGATAGCGCAACTTCAAAACGAAAAAAATGTTGAAATTGTGACCGGACACGACCCTGTGGCATGGAAAAGATTTAAAAAAGCACCCGAATATTACTCATAAAATTTAAATATCGTTATACATTAGCAAAGGAATTATTATGGAAACTAAAGACAGTAACGGAAATATTTTAGAAACAGGCGACACAGTTTTGGTCATCAAGGATTTGGATGTCAAAGGCTGCGCGCTTAAACTAAAAAGAGGAACTCCGATAAAAAAAATAAAAGTTATCGACAAACCAGACGAAATTGAATGTAAAATCGGTAAGGCTCAAATCGTTCTAAAAACGTGCTTTGTTAAAAAAGCTTAGTCTCTAAACTCGCTATACGCAGGCGCTCATTTCTTTTGATAAATTTTGCTCTACTTTAGTATCAGATTTATCAGATAGCCAATCTGAGCAGACTTTTATGAATTTTTCTCTGTCTTGGAAAAATAAATCTTCCGCGTGGCAGCAATTTTCGAACAGTTCAAAGTGTTTTTTGCATTTTGCTATTCTGTAAAGCGCTTTGCTGTGCCAAGCGCGCACTGTGACGTCTTTTCTTCCTGCAATAAACAAAGTGGGAACTTCGACTTTGGCAACAATGTCAATCGGGCGAATTTTCTTTCCGATAACAAGGCTAGGGCGAACTGTAATCCATCTTATCAATTCAAATTTCCTCAAAGAATGTGCCCATGCTTCTTTTTTCCACATATGGTTTTCGATTTTTATAAAGCTATGAGGCGCTGATACTGCGATAATTTTGTCAACGTTTTTTTCAAGCGCACCGTGAATTAGCACTAGCGCTCCGCCTAAAGAAAATCCCATCAAATACACTTTTGAGTACTGAGTTTTGGCGTAATCAACAACAGCCTGCATATCCATCGGCTCTTTGCTGGTGAAAGTATAGCATCCTGAACTTTTGCCATGCCCTCGAAAATCCATCGAAATAACGTCAAGATTTTTGCTAAAAACATTCGCCATATCACTGAAATATGAGCTGTCTTTGGTCATAAACCAGCCGTGGGCGATGATTAACACCTCATCGTGTCCTGTTCTATGTTGATTGATTGCTATTTTGACCCCATCAGGAGTTTCTAAAAATATTTCTTCTATATTTATATTCATGCTTGACCTATCTTTTTACTACAATATTATGACCTCAAAATTTAAAAATTTCCAGAGTATTAGCAAAAAAAATATTTTTGGGTTTTAATTAGTTATGATTAAAATCAACCCTTACAGTTTCAATACAAATTTGCGCACCAGAAAAAGTGCTCCAAGCAAGACGGTTATAACTCCGAGCGTTAATTTTACTTCTGCGCAAAAACTCTATCCAAACGGTAACTATCCAAAGAAACTTATAAAATTATTAGTACTAGATATTGATGGCACAATCTCTAATAGGAGTACGAATACAGTCCACAATGATGTCAAAGAGGCGGTTTCGGATTTGATTAAAAGAGGAATCAAGGTTGTCTTAAACACGGGCAGAGATTATGAGGATGCGACAAAAATAGCTAAGGAATTGAATTTAGATACGCCTATTATTTGCAATTACGGCCAATATATCATGCAGGACGGAAAAATACTTTATGAAAGCCCAATTGATAAAGTTGATTTAAAAGGCGATACTATGGAGTATTTTGCAAATCAGCTTGGGATTAAAAAAGAAAATATTATGTCAGTCGGAGACGATGTTGAGGATGTAAGCATATTCAAAAAGTCAGGGACTGCCGTCTTTGTTCAAGACAATAATTCCCCTGTTTGTGTACATGAAATTATTCCTTTTGCCAATTATATTGCCGATAAAGAAAATTATTCAGCAGTTGCGCTGGCAATTAAAAAGCTTATAAAATAATTTAGTACTCGTCTGAAATGCTGTCGTCGTCGTCCTTTAAAGATGACAAGTCGTCATTGTACGTTGAATCAAAATCTTCAGGTAGCATTATCGCTTCAGGCCAGATAGTTTCAGCGTCAAATCGGCACGCGCTAAGGTTGTAAGAACCTGCAAAGTCCGAATTTGTTAAGTCTGATTCCATAAATACAGCTCCAGCCATGTCTGCATCGGTAAAGTTGCCGTAGTGTACAGTTGCGTAGCTAAAGTCAGCGCCTGGCATAATTGCCTCTGAAAAATCACACTCTAAAACAGTTGCTCTTGTGAATTCTGCAGCCGTCAAGTCAGTATTGCTGAAATTCACCAATGAAAGATGAGAATCTGCAAACGAACTTGCATTCAAGTCTACATCTGAAAAATCAACGCCATCAAGAGTTAGGTACGAAAAGTCTGTTTCGCTCAAATCAACCATATCTTGTGTTGATTTCCAGTCGTTAAATTCCTGTGGGGATTTTTTTATTAATTCGAATATTTCTTCTTTTGTGTAGTCGCTCATTCGCCTTTCTCCTTTTACATATCTTATGTTTTTATTTTAGCGCATAATTGTTCACATTAAAATCATATTTTTGTAGGGTTTGTTATATCTTTTAATTCATCTGTCGATTAATATTAGAAGATTACGAATTAATTAAGTTCATCTGCATTGCCAAAAGCACCGCCTGTGTTCGGTTGGAAACTTTTAGCTTTTTGAAAATGCTGTTTAAATGGGTTTTTACCGTGACTTCTTTTACAAAAAGTTTATCGGCAATCGCTTGATTGTTAGAGCCTTTTGCAACTAGAGTAAGGACTTCTATTTCTCTCAAGGTGAGTGCCTCAACTGGTTCATCTGAGCCAAACGGCAAGTCGTGCGATTTTGCTTCGCTCTTTTGCCAAGATGAGCGTCTTAGGACAGCTTCAATTCTTGCGAGCAAATTAGGCAGAACGAAAGGTTTTACGATGTAGTCATCAGCTCCGATTTTTAAGCCAGAAACCATTTTCTGTTCTTCGTTTATTGCCGTTAACATAATTACCGGCGTATACTTCGTTTTTTCGTTATTTCTAATCGATTTTAAAGTATCCCAGCCATTCATATTCGGCATCATAACATCAAGTAGAATCAAATCGAACGGGTTCGTTTTAGTGGTTTTGGCAAGCAGTTTTAGAGCCTGAACTCCGTCTGTTGCTACCATGACTTCGTATCCATACATTGGGAGTGCATCTTGCAAATATTTTGGATTGTCATCTACGATTAAAATTTTTCCTAATTGAGACATAATTCCTACCTTTATACTATTTTACCTTTGAGTGCTTTTAGTGCCGCCTGAAGTCTGTCGTCGACTTCTAATTTCTGTAAAATGCTTGCCACATGAGCTTTTGTGGTGTTTATACTGACAAAAAGTTCTTTGGCTATTTCGTTGTTACTGTAACCTTCGGTTATCAGTTTTAAAATTTGCGCTTCTCTTGAAGTCAGGTTGTATTGTGCTTTTGCGTTCGCGTCAGGTGTGTTTGAGTTGGTTGCCGCTTTCAGTACAACGTGGGAGATACTCGGATCGAACCATGATGCACCGTCAAGAACAGAATGAACAACTTCTACGAGTCTTGCAGGATTAATTTCTTTTGAGCAATATGCGTTAGCCCCTGCTTTTAGGCTGTCTAAGACTTCTTTTTCGTCGTTGTGCGAAGTCAAAATTATTATTTTAATATCTTTATTTTTTGCGCGAATTCTTTTTGTTGCATCAATTCCGTTGATGTTCGGGAGCCCCAAATCCATTATTACTAGGTCGATTCTGTTGTTATTGACAATATCAAAAGCTTTTTCTGCATATTCTGCTTCATAGACGGTCTCGATGAAATCCACCCCGTTGAACGTGGTTTTTAGCCCAAAGCGGGTTAGTTCGTGGTCTTCGACTATTAAAATATTGTTTTTCATTATATACTGTCCTGTTTTGGGTTATTGAATTCAAGGTTCATAATTGTGTCGAGCGCCTTTTGCGCGTCGGTGTATTTTGGGTTAAGTTTTAGGCATTTTTTAAAATTGTATTTTGCCTGAGAAAAGTCGTTCAGATTATTATTTATCAGCCCAAGATAATAATAGTATCTAAAATCGTTTTCGTCAATATAATATGCGTTGGATAAATATTTTTGTGCGATATCGTAATTGGCGTTGCTGATTTCTGTCTTTGCTAGTTCAATCCAACCGTTTTCAAAAAGCGGATTGATTGCTAAAGCTTTTTTCAGGTAGATTACTTTTTTATCGTTGTCTAAAAGCGCTATGTTGTAATACGCATCCCAGCTGTCTGAGTGGGTTTTTAGCACTTTTGTATAAATCTCTTTTGCCTTTTGATTGTTAGAGAGCATTTGATAAGCTTGAGCTTCTTTTACAAAAGGTTTGTACGCTTTTTTGTCATGGTTGGCTGCTTTTTTGTAGTAATTTAAGGCTTCTTTATATTTTTTATCTCTATAGCTCAAATCGCCAAGACTAATCAGTGCTTTAGGATTGTTATCGTCAATTTTGTAGGCTTTTTTTGCGGTGTCAGATGCTTTTTCAAACTCATTCATCCCAAGATAAATTTCGCTCATAAGTGCATAAATTCGTCCGTGGTTTGCTCTGTTTTTTGTTGAAAGAGCATTTTGTAATGTTCTTATTGCTTTTGAATCATCGTTTTCTAGGTAATAATAATATCCCAAGTGGTAATTTTTATCCCCATCGTTTTTGGTCGTTTTGTACAGAATAAATTGTTCCAACGACTTTATTTTTCTCGCATATTCATACGAATACAAATTCTGCTTTTTCAAGCTGTCAATTGTTTTTAAGGCTTCTTCGGGCTCATCGTTTTCTGCCAATATTTCGGCTTTTAGTCCCTGATAATTCAAGTTTGTAGGGTTTTGGATTATAGCGATATTTATATATTTTGTAGCCTGCGAAAAGAAGCTCGATTTGTAAGAACCCAGCGCCACAAGATAATTTGCGTAGTCTGAATCAGACAAAAGAGCATCGTCTTTTAGAAGTTCGTTTGTAGCTTCTGAACTTTGGTTGTTGTAGATGATATTTGAATAAGCTTCAGCCAGCTGTAATTCATCTTCAAGCTTTAGTTTTCTTCTAGGATAGTAATATCTTTTCATATCGTCAATGGAGAGCCCCGCGATATCTTTGTCTTTGATTTTTAATATAGAATAGTTTGCAAGATCAAAAAGCCCTAGATCGGCCATCTTATTTGCAAGTGCAATATAGATAAAATCGTTTTGAGGAGAGTTGTTTATAAGTGTTTTGAAATCAGCCCAAGACGCTCTGATGTTGCATTGGACAAATTTATCAGTCGCGTTAATCAGGTGGTAAAACGTATCATTCTCGCTCAAATTTACAGTTGTTGAGAGATCTTTTGTCGTGTTTAAGTCGACAAGGACTTCGCTTTGAGGTTGAAAGTTTGTTCTAGTGTCTATGAATTTGATTGGCGAAAATGCATCCTGCGCAAAACCCTTACCTGCTATTAGTGCAAATAAGGCGCTGATAACTATAGCATTTTTTGCTTGTTTGCTCTGCATTAATCCTGATTATCCTGACTTGATTTTGCCGTGTAATAAAAATCAAATAGATTCACGAATGCTTTTTCGTTTGATGTAAGTTCTTCCTCTGTTTTTTGAGTGCAAAGGTTGTACAAATCCATCATGGAATATTGTTTCAAGAATTCCTTGTGTAGAGGTTCTAATACAAGTTTATTTTCGGTTAAAAACACTTCAACCAGTTTGTCTGTTGAAATAGAAAGGAAGCAGTCAACAAGCGATTTGTCGAAATGGGTCCCCGAATCTTTTAAAAGAATACTGATAACGTTTGTCATAGGCATTTTATCACGATAGTGTCTCTTTGAAGTTATCGCGTCGAAAACGTCAGAAACTGCCAAAATTCTGCCGCCGAGCATTATGTCTTCGCCCTGCAGTTGTCTGTAATAGCCAGAACCGTTGTATTTTTCGTGGTGAGAGCATGCAATTTCACTTACCATTTTAAAATCATCAGACATGTGAATTTTTTCCAAGATATTGTGTGTTATCTCAACGTGTCCTTGAATATGTTTATATTCTTCGTCTGTTAATTTTCCTTCTTTTTGCAACACGGAATCTCTTATCCCGATTTTTCCGATATCGTGTAGTGTCGCAGCTTTTCCGATTATCTCAATCATTTTGCTGTCGAGGTTAAGTTCGTATGCAATAAGTTCAGAGTACAATCTTACTCTGCTTGAATGGCCTGCCGTTATCTTGTCTCGAGCATCGATAGAGGCTGCAAGAGTATCAATAAAGCTGTCGAAAACCTGTTTTTGCTCAATGAACATTTCTTGCTGTTTTTTGAAAAGTTGCGCATTTTCTAACGCGATACCGGCACTTGAGCCGATTGCGATAAGCAAGTCTTCGTCTTCTTCTGTAAAGTATCCGTCAAGTTTGTTTAGGACTTGAAAAGCCCCAATTATTTCCTGATTAAGATTTTTTATAGGCATACAAAGGATTGTTGTGGTTTTGTATCCTGTTTGCAAATCGATTTCTTTGTTAAATCTTTTGTCGATGTATGCGTTTTTAATATTTATTTTTTCGCCTGTTTGAACAACGTGGCCAGCTAGCCCTTTGTCCGCAGGAAATCTTATTTCTTGGCTGTCCATTCCCAATGCTACTTTTGACCAAAGTTCGTTTTTTTCTTTATCAAACAAGAAAACACTGCATCTGTCTGCTTGAATCGCAGCTTTTGTTTCTTCTGCGATGATTTTTAGTAGGGTACTTATGTCTGTTTCTGCGGCAACAGTTTGACCGATTCTCAAAAGTGCAAGAAGCGGATCTCTTTTTCCGTGCGACATTTTTTTCTCTTGAATTTGTTGTAGATGTTCTTTTATTAATTTGCTGAGCTTGAACTCATCTTTTATTTTTGCGTATTTGGTTGCGTTGTTGTAGTGCAAAACGGCCGTATCAAGGTTTTCTTCTGCAAAATCGATATAAGCAAAAGTAAATTCGCTAATTAACTTCGCGCTCGTGTCGCCTGAGGTATCAGCCAAATATTTTCCGTCATTTGCATACGTCAGAGCTCTTAAATACTTGTTTTTGTCTTTTAAATATTCGATAAGACCAGTCAAACTGAGACAAATTGAAACGTTTGCCGAGGATTTTTCCGACTGAAACAATTTTTGCGCATCTGCGATGAATGAAACGCATTCATCGTATTGCTTAATAACAAGTTGCTCTATTGCTTTATTAATGAAGGTTTTGCCAAGTGCAACTACTTCATTTTCTACGTCTTGCTTAATATTCATTATAAACCCTTAATAAAATTCCCTACACTCTTTGCATTGTACAATATTTTCAGTAAAAATACAAATAGTTAACAAAAGAGTAGTCTTGCAAAGATAGACATCTACTAGAATTCTTGGTATAATAATGCGAAAGGATAATTGACTATGAACAAAATCACCATACTTATACCTGTTTTTAATGAAGTGAATACATTGAGAACTATTTTACAAAAAGTAGAAGATGCGAATTTCTGCGGCTTAGAAAAAGAAATTATCTTAATCGATGATTTTTCTACCGATGGTACAAAAGAAATATTTGATGAATTAAAAGATAAATATAAAATCCTTTACCACGAAAAAAACATGGGCAAAGGTGCTGCGCTAAGAACAGGATTTGAACACGCAACAGGTGATATTGTAATAATTCAAGATGCCGATTTGGAATACGAACCTGCTGATTATGAACCTTTGATACAGCTGATTTTAGATGATAAAGCTGACGTTGCTTATGGTTCTAGATTCTCTGGCACAAAGCCTTCTAAGGCGTTTATGTTTACTCAATTGCTGGGCAACAAAGTGCTCACTTTGATGACAAATATTTTATACCATACTACGTTGACTGATATGGAAACTTGCTATAAAGCCTTTAAAGCAGATTTTATTAAGGGAATCCAAATTAAATCAAACAGATTTGATTTTGAGCCGGAAATAACAGCAAAAGTTTTGAAAAAAGGCGCAAGGCTGTCTGAACTTCCAATCTCATATTACGGCAGAGAATATGAGGAAGGCAAAAAAATCACATGGAAAGATGGCGTGCATGCTATTTTAGCGCTTATTAAGTTTAGATTTGTTGATTAAAGGCGGTAATTTGATGAAGAAATTAATATTGTTATTTTGTATAACTATTTTAACTATATCCAGTGCGTTTGCCGATGAGACATACGTGCTTAAAGCTGGAATTTCGTTGGATAAAATCCCCAAGGAATTTTACGGAACTTGGCGAGTCAGTTCTCAGTTGGTCGATACCAACACCGATGGGACATTTAAAGAAAAAAACGTAGATTTGTGGAACTTATCAAGGGTTGGTGACGTCATAACATTAGATAACCCCTTTTCAGGTGCGAAGGCTTCTATCAGCGTTGATGAGGTTAGCGGAAGATTAATAAAATTTAAAAAAATTGGGACTTACGATAGCAAAAAATTAACAGATACGGTACAATTGAACTTGGGTAAAGATTCATTTACCGGAACAAATAATCTAAAACTAGAAACAGTTTCAGAACTTGACGGGCATATAATTAAGAGTGAATGGGGAACATATAAATTGACAGGAGAGAAAATCTCAGGTGCGTCAATAAAATAAGAAGTAGGATGAGATTATCAGTAAGAGGATGAGGATAGAGTTATGACAAAAGAAGTACACGAATTTGATACAGTGATATTAGGCGGAGGACCTGCAGGGCTTTCTGCGGCAATATATGCAGCTAGAGGAGCTTGTTCGGCTGCGATAATTGACACAAGCATGCTTGGTGGGCAACCAACTAATTATTTAGAACTTGAAAACTATCCGGGGTTTGGAATAATCGACGGATTTGATTTGATGGAAAAATTTGAGCAACACGTGGACAAATTTGGTGTTTCAAAATTTCCAATGCAGGAGATTGACGAAATTGATTTAACTTCTCAAATAAAAACAATTATAACAAAAGAAGCTACTTTTAAGGCAAAAACTGTAATTATCGCAACAGGTGCGCAAGCTAAAAAAATGGGAATCCCTGGTGAAAAAGAATTTATTGGCCGAGGCGTAAGTTATTGTGCAGTATGTGACGGAGCTTTTTATAGAGAAAAAACAGTTGCAGTTGTCGGTGGCGGAAACGCTGCTATTGAAGAAGCAATGTATCTTACAAAATTTGCTAACAAAGTTTATGTTATCCACAGAAGAGACTCACTAAGAGCTGAAAAAATTGTTCAAGAACGTGCGTTTAAGAACGACAAAATTGAGTTCATATATGATGCGGTTCCGAAAGAAGTTTTGGGCGAGACTTTAGTTAACACTCTTGTTTTAGAAAATGTTAAAACAAACAAAATTTCTAACCTTCAAGTGGACGGGGTATTTCCTTATATCGGCTACAGCCCGAATGTTGATGGGTTCA
>Ga0302215_10000713_pt1 | contig 24473 bp, 16 predicted proteins | sample II_Fen_N3_1_FD_194580 | JGI IMG/M metagenome (GOLD analysis project Ga0302215, IMG submission 194580) | Peat permafrost microbial communities from Stordalen Mire near Abisko, Sweden - II_Fen_N3_1 | ecosystem: Environmental > Terrestrial > Soil > Wetlands > Permafrost | place: Sweden: Abisko... | reverse complement strand
ACAAAGATTCAAGAACCAGGAATCAAGAACCAGGAACAAAGAGCCAAGAACCAAGAATCAAGATCCAAGAACCAGGAACCAGGAACCAAAAGCCAAGAGCCAAGAACCAAGAACCAAGAACCAAGAACCAAGAGCCAAGAGCCAAGAGCAAAGATCCAAGAACCAAGAGCCAAGATCCAAGAGCCTAGAGCCAAGAACAAAGAGCCTAGAGCCAAGAACAAAGAGCAAAGATCCAAGAACAAAGAACAAAGATTCAAGAACCAAGAACCAAGAACAAAGAGCCAAGAACAAAGAGCAAAGATCCAAGAAGAAAGAACAAAGATTCAAGAACCAAGAACAAAAAGCTAAGAACCAAGAGCCAAGATCCAAGAGCCTAGAGCCAAGAACAAAGAGCCTAGAGCCAAGAACCAAGAGCAAAGATCCAAGAACAAAGAACAAAGATTCAAGAACCAAGAACAAAGAGCCAAGAAGAAAGAACAAAGATTCAAGAACCAAGAACAAAGATTCAAGAACCAAGAACAAAGAGCTAAGAACCAAGAATCAAGAACCAAGAATCAAGAACCAGGAACCAAGAACCAGGAACCAGTAATCAAGAATCAAGAACAAAGAACAAAGATCCAATAACCAAGAAACAGGATGTAAAGCAATTAATGAATGCCTTGCAATCTTAATTCCTGATTGATTTGATCGTTGAATAATACTTTTGATTACTTAAAAAGTCAGTAAACAGTGTTTGTTTTCCGGTAAAAAGAAAATAAAACCTGTCAACTGACAATTTTTATATTGAATGTTCCTGTGTTTATTACACCCAATATCCTCACCCACATTGCCAGATACATTTCTGTAGCTCTTGCTGAAGTTATATCACCCAGATCAATTATATTTTTATCCAACCACCCAAACGATTTTATAATTTCCTTTACTTCTTCTTTGGCTGAAGCATCATTCCCTGTAACAAATACATTGTGATCACCTTCGTTAAGTAAACCCGGATGAACCATAAGTCCGCACCACATGGTGTTAAGTGTTTTTACTACTTTAGAACCCGGAAATGTTTTCTGAATTTCTTCTCCCAATGAATTTGTATTTGCAAGCGTTAGAGTCGGTGGCATACCTTTCGAAAAATCAAGTGGATTTGAAATATCAACAATAATCTTATCCTTCAGATTATTTTCTCCTGCCATGGTAAGCGCCTCGATAGAACCAATACCTTTTGTGCAGTTAAATATTATTTGTCCATAAGCTGCAGCATCTGCAAATGTACCGGCTATTGCATTCCCATTATGTTTTGCAACAAAAGCAAGAGCTTTGTCGTTTTTCAGTGTTCTTGATCCCATTGCTACTGTATGGCCTGTCTCTATTAATTTTGAACCGATAGTATCCCCGACAATACCAGTTCCTAATACGGCTATTTTACTCATATTGATTTCTTTTTTAATTTGATATAATTTAATCCTTCATACCTAAAGAGGATGCGTGGTACCTTTAGTGACATTCGACGCAATTCTTATTAACTGACAATACCGTTGTTGAAAGGCCAACAGGAATTGCCTGATTAAAACGTAATACTACGAGTTAAAAACGATGAACTATTTAATGAAGTAATTAATATCCTACAATTTAAAGATCCCAACTAGTTATATTTTTTGAAAGGAGTTCTTCCAGTCTTTCAAATTTTTCATTAACGTCTTTGTTAAAATTGCTGTTTATCATTCTATCCCTATCTTCAATTGATTGAAAGACTGTCTGAATGGTCAGTTTGGTCCGGTTACCCGGTAATAATTCAAACTTTGAAGTATCTAATTCTACATGTCCTCTTGTTGAAAGTCTTTCATATTCAATGGTCCTAATAATTCTTACCGGAAAAAGGACTTCGTGATAGACACCATGAAAAGCAAATACTTTTTCATTTTTATCTTTTTGAAGAAAACGATAACTTCCACCATCTCTCGGTTCAAATTTTTCAATTTTAATAGCTAAACCTTTTGGACCAATCCATTGAACATACAGATACGGATCGGTAAAAGCTTTGAAAACAAGTTCCCTATCTGTATCAAATTCCTTAATTACAATAATTTCCTTCATTCCGGGTTCAGCTGTAATGTTAGTCTGAGTACTTTTCGTAATTGTTGCCATTGTTTTGTGTTTTAAATGTGAGTGATTGATTTAATGACGATTGTAAGCTTGTTTTAACTCTTTAATATCCAATTTCTCCATTTGCATCATTGCCCTTGTTACTCTTTCTACTTTTTCAGGATCGGGATCATTCATCATTTCATTTAAAATAGTTGGTACGATTTGCCATGTAACTCCGAATTTATCTTTCAGCCATCCGCATTGCATCTTTTTTCCACCATCTGAAAACTTCTCCCAGTAATCGTCTATTTCACGTTGGGTTTTACAATTCACAAAATATGAGATCGCTGAGGTAAATGTAAACTGCATTTCAATAGCACTATCCATAGCCATGAATTTCTGACCTTGAAGTATAAATTCAGCATGAACAACTTTCCCGGTTTGTCCAACATCGCCTTCGTTATAACGCATGATATTTTGGATTCCAGAATTTTTGAGCTGAGAAACATAAAAGTTCATAGCCTCTTCAGCCATCCCCTGATATTTTCCTGAAAAAGTAAGAAACGGCGTGATTTTATGTGTGTCGTTTGAAAGGATCAGTTGCCAGGAAACACCGAACTTATCCTGAACCCACCCATATCTTTCGCTGAATGGATATTTATCAAGTTCCATCATGACTAATCCACCATCAGTGAGCCTGTTCCAAAGCTTTTTTATTTCAGAGAGTGTTTTGCAACTTACATAAAATGAATTTGATGGAGTGAACGTATATTCCGAACCACCATTTAATGCGTAAAAAGATTCTCCTTCCAGTTTGAATATTGCTGCCATAACAGAACCTTCTTGTCCAGGACCAATTTTTCCGTATCGGGTGATATTTAAAACTTTCGAATTTTTAAAAATAGAAATATAATAATTCATAGCTTCTTCAGCATTGCCATTGAACCAAAGAAAAGGAATTATTTTTTCATCAATATTATATACTTTTCCACGTGTATTTCGTTCAGATTTTGTTCTTGTTCTTGAATCTGTTTTAATTCTTGATTTATTTATTGTTGCCATAGTTGTAATTTTTTTTAATGAATACCGATATCTATAATTGACACAATATTAAACAATTGTAACTTAAAAATGATTGTTTTGAAATCATTTTTTAATCTCTTTTTTAATTTAGTAAGAGAGCAATTTGTTTCCTGTTTTGAATTTTCTGATTTTTAATAACCGGAGGTTTAAATGACGAGAAAGTTGTGCAAATAAATGCTTACCATGACCATTTATATACTAGTTATAAAAAAGAACTCTGATGGAATATGCCGGTTTACCGGATTATTCGATCAGAGTTCTTCTCTTACGGATATTAAAAAACGAAATTTAATTGTCTGTAATGCTGGGATGAATTGAATCTGCATTTCGCCTAGCAAATTTCGCTCCCTAAAACCTTTCAAATTTATACGTCCACAGCCAACGGATATTGCCGTTGGTTTTTTAGTGGAAACGTTTTTTACAATTGTTATTTCGCAATTTCCAAAACTATTTTACCTCTTGCTTTACCCGATTGACTGTAGTTCAGAGCCTGTTTAGCATCTTCCAACCGGAATACTCTGTCCACTACAGGATGGATTTGTCCCATTTCAATCAAAGTCCTGAGTTCATTCAAAATATGTGCATTTGGTCCTACAAATACATATTCGCAACGAACTCCGAAGCGATTGGCTGTTTCCTGATTTGGCTTATTGGCTATAGAAACCAAAAATCCCCCTCTTTTAATTACTTTGAAGGCTTTTTCCTGAACTTCACCTCCGATAGTATCCAATACAACGTCAATATCATTCAGACGTTCGCTGAAATCCTGACTCGTATAATCAATCACTTCATCGCAACCCAGATTCCTGACAAAATCAACGTTTGTTCGAGAGGTTGTTCCAATCACGTAGCAACCTTTACTTTTAGCTATTTGAACGGCCATAGAACCTACACCACCCGAAGCAGCTATGATTAATACTCGTTGACCCCTTTGGATTTTAGCTTTGTTTACTAATGTTTCCCAGGCAGTAATTCCTACAAGAGGAATGGTGGCTGCTTCATCATAGGTGATCGTTTTTGGCATTAGTGCTACTTCACTGGCTTTTACTTCAATATATTCAGCATAGGTACCATCCCGTTCGATCGATGGCCTGCCAAATACATCATCACCAACTTTGAATCCTTTTACTGAACTTCCAACTTTTTCAACTGATCCGGAAAAATCCTGTCCCAGTGTCAGTGGTAAAGTATGAAGATGCATGTCTTTCATATACCCTTCACGTACTTTCCAATCAATCGGATTAACAGAGGCAGCATGAATTTTAATCAATAATTCATCTGCAGCAATTTGTGGAACAGGCATTTCTTCTACACGAAGAACGTCCGAATTCCCATACTCATGAATTCTTACTGTTTTCATAATACTTTTTGTTTTTTTTTTGATTCGTAAATAAATGATTAAAACTTAATAAAAATCATTCTCCTTTTTCAATTCAATGATTTTCATTCATTAAAAGTTAACCTGAAAAACAATTAATCCAACAAGTAAATAAATCGGTAGTTTAAATGAACTAAGTGCTGGCTATCATTTGATAATTTTATGGGTTTAATTTATTTGCCGGTTCATTAGTTTTCAGGCTATCAAGTTGCATCACATTCACTTCACCAATAGCTGCAATTCCAAAACCTACTTTGGGGTGATAAATCGTCCTGTATCTATTACAATACCAATTTCAATATCAGGTTTCCAATATCTAAAGATCTTTCATGTTGTTGCATAAATAAACGTACTATAAGCGTTATATAGATTTTAAATGATATTCCCGGATGATTTAATTCCCAAATAGAAAGTTGTTTTGCCATGATATTAGTTTTGGTAATTAATGAAACAGATGGAATGAAAACTTGTTTGAGAGAATGGTTTCCTTTATGAGATGTTTATGATAATTTAGTACAAAATAATGAATTGAACGAATTCTAATAATCCTGAAAAAGTGTTGATATTAAACAAGTTAACATACTCTGTTGCCGGTGTAAATTGCTCAATTTACTGAATAATCCGGTAGCTCAGACTGCTGAACAACCGGATTAATAAGTTGATTATTTTCATAAAAATCAAAAGAAAATGTGTTATTTAAAAATCAATGAAGTCGAGGTGATTTTCTGTTTTGTGCATTCACGAAAATTTTGTCTGAACAATAGCAATCCACAAAACTCCTTATTCAAGAATTAAGTTATCTTTTCATGCCATTTTTTTAAGGAAGTAAAGTAAATATCATTAAATCCAGGTTGTTCTTTTTACTCTTCTTTCATAAACCCAGGTGCTTTCCTGTACTTCGTTCCCTGTTCATAGGCATAGGCAATTTCAAGCAATACAGGTTCACTCCAGGCTCTTCCGAAAAAGGAAATGCCAACCGGTAATTCATCAATCCATCCCATGGGAACAGTTATATCGGGATAACCTGCCTGGGCAGCAGGGGAGGAGGTGCCAATCTGAAAACTGTCACCATTGGTCAGGTCTGTTTTCCACGCCGGACTACCCGTTGGTGCCATGATAGCATCCAGCTTGTTTCTATCCATCACTTTATCTATACCTTCTTCACGACTCCCTTTCATTAAACTGTCGAGAGCCTGCTTATATTCTTTGGTATTGAGATCGCCTTTTACACTTGCCTGATCAAGATAATGCTGATTGAAATACCGTAACTCGATTGAATCTGCTTTATTAAAAGCAATAAGGTCGTCAATACTTTTAATTGAAGCAGTTGGACCCAGCGAACGGAAGTACTTGTTTAATCCATCTTTGTATTCATACAACATGATTTCATTCTCGTATTTGTCCACTCTTGAATTGGTGATTTCAGGGATTTCGATAACCACTGCTCCCTGGCTTTTTAAATAAGCTACCGCACGGTTCATCAAGGAATCCACCTTGTAATTGATTCCGTAAGGAGCTTTGAAGAGTCCGATCCGTTTGTCTTTTAATCCATCTTTCTTTAAAAACTGCGTGTAATCGGTATAAGAATGTCCTGGACCGGCTAATGTTTTTATATCGGCAGAATCAACACCTGTCAATGCTCCAAGGCAAATCGCCACATCCCGTACTGTCCGTCCCATAGGTCCCGGTGTATCCTGTGTAGAGGAAATGGGGATAATCCCTTCCCTGCAGATTAGCCCTACGGTCGGTTTAATGCCCGCTATGCCATTTGCCTGCGATGGACAGACAATTGAGCCGTCTGTTTCGGTACCAATGGCTACGACGGTCAGATTGGCTGATACTGCTACTGCCGATCCTGAACTTGAACCACATGGATTCCTGCTTAGCACATAGGGATTCTTTGTCTGTCCCCCCAAACCACTCCATCCGCTGGTGGATAGTTGACCGCGGAAATTGGCCCACTCGCTTAAATTTGATTTGGCAATGATGACAGCCCCGGCAGCCCGTAACCGTTTGTCCACATAACTGTCTTTGAGTGGAAATGAATTCATTAAAGCCCTTGATCCTGCTGTACAGGGCATCTTGTCGTGTGTGTCAATATTGTCTTTGATCACTACAGGAATACCAAACAGAGGCCCGGGCACTCCCTTCGAATCCTTCAACTGTTTGTCCAGCTTAGTTGCAATTGCCATGGCATCCGGATTGACCACGATGATTGAATGTAATGCCAGACCGTTTTTATCAATCTGATCAATCCTGTCCAGGTAAGCCTGTACGACTTCCCGGATGGTAAATGTGCCATCTTTGTATCCCTGCTGGATGTGGGTTATATCCATTTCCAGAAAACGGAAATCTTCGTTTATTTTCACGGGTGTTTGTCCTGAGACATTCTGAAAGGACAGTTGTATCAAAAGAAAAAGTGAAATGATTACTTTCATTGAAAGGATAAGTTGAAAGTGCTTCATATTATAAACCGGTTGATTTGTTTCTTTCATGTCTGTCATTTGTGTAAGATTTTAATAGTTTTTTTTATATACAGGCTTTGATATTTAAATACAATCAACTATTTTTGTAAAATATGAATATTTAAAAAAAGTAACAGTTGATCATACCCTAAAATTGAAATATCATTTGTTTCTTTCCCGATAATATTTTAATAACCGGTCAAATATTCAATCACTACCAACTACCTTCTCCTTTCTTTACGTTCTGTCCATCGTTTTGAATCGGTCTTACTTCGGTTTTGGATTGGTCGGTACTGCCACTTATTTGCCATATAACATTCACTTATTTGCCTTAATACAATCATATATCTATAAAGATATATGGCATCTATATCAATCCACTATCGGTATAAAAGCATGTTAGCCTCGGATGTAAAACCATTCTAAAACCAATCTAAAACCATTCTTTGAATCTTTCTAAACCCTATTCAGAATATGAAGTGAAAAAACAGATACTAAATGATAATACCTACTGTCTTATTTCTATACAACAGTTAAATCCCACATTATTTCATCTCTCCTGATAATTTTGCTTCAAATATACATACTATAATTAACATAATCAATTTTACATTCATATTTATATTCCGGCATAACTAATTCGGATTCAAAACAAAAGCGCAATCTCAGTAAAACTGAAATTGCGCTTTATAAAATGAGTCCTCCCCCTATTTATTGTTTTTTATTCAGGATCATATATTGGAAAGTCTGCAGGTTCGATTGGGCATATTTGTTCATTAGTTCCACCCGTTTGATTTCCTTGGTGGCATAATTCCTGGTGTCCTTGTTTTGATATTTGTAAAGACCCTTTGTGTTGTCGTTTTTTACCACCAACAACCAATTGTGGTCGATCACACCATACTTGTCATCAACATTAAAGAAAATATAAGGGCGGCTTTCACTCAACAGATCAATCCCCAGGGTATTGTTGGCGTAAGGCAATTTTAAAAGTCCCATAATAGTAGGGAAAACATCAATCTGTCCTGCCATACATTCCAGCTTTTTAGGCTTTTTGATTATATCCGGGGCATAAAACAACAAGGGTGTGTGATTGTAATCCAACGAAATGTCGTATGTATTGTCCATAGGTGCACCATGATCAGCAACAAAAACAAACAAGGTATTTTTAAACCATTTTTGTTTTGAGCAAAGATTTATCAGTTTCTGAAGCGAATAATCGGCATATTCGGTGATTTGTTTTTTAAGTTCCTTACTCCGAGGCTTGAAATAGTCGGGTACGTAATACGGTCCATGGTCGCTGGCAGTCATAAATGTGGCTACAAAAGGTTTCTTCTTGTCACTCAGATTATTCAGTATGGGCATGGAATATTCAAACATATACGCATCCGGAACGCCCAGGGTGGTTTTTACTTCCCCGGCAGGATAATTTGACTGTGATATAACCTTTTCACAGTCATTCGCCCGCAGAAAACCTTCCACATTGTCGAATTGACCATCATGAGTGGTAAAGTAGGCAGTGGAATACCCATTATTTTTCAGGGTGCTGAATAGCCCATGGTATTTCAATATCGAACTTTCTTTCATTGGATGTTGTCGAAATAAACCGGGCATTGAAAAAATAGTACTGAAAATACCGTTAAATGTATGAATTCCGGCAGTATAAGTATTGGAGAAGTAATAGCCTTGATTTGAAATACTGTCCAGAAAAGGAGTCAGGTGTTCGGTATTCCCGTTACGTTCCATTTTGGCAGCACTCATGCTTTCCATAATAACCACTACTACATTGTACTTGTTGGGTGTTGCATTTTTTGCATTCTTATTCCTGAGCAAAGGTAAATTCTTGTCGGGGTGTTCAATATTCAAATACTGCTGTACATTGGCAACAGCAAGACTGTCGTTCATTAAATTTACAGTCATATTCCTTGTTTCTTTACTGTCCAGGTAACTTCTGATCAATGTGAAATTAGGGTTTAATCCCAACTGGTTCAAAAAAGGATTGTTTGAAAAATAAGAAGTACCTACCCGTATTGGTGATTTTTTTTCGATGCGTCCCCGTATCCCTAAAAAAATCAGCCCAAAACATAGAATATAGATTCCGGCTTTTGAAACCCGGGGCAGGGTAGAAGTTTCGTGTGAATCTGAAAAAATGTTTTTAAATGCTCTTAAGAAAATGAAGGTTATAAACACGAACGGAACCATAATCATCCAGTAACGAGGTTCTTCTATAATCATTTTAAATACAAATGATGGATGATCCAGCCATTCGAAACCGGTAATGGTGAAACGAGAGAAAAACTGTTTGAAATACGGAATGTCAACGGTACATACCAGGAATGCAAGGATAAAAAGCAGGTAAATTAGAGAGTATAGTATCTTGTTTACTTTTGGAAATTCTGTATTGAAAAACGAAAGGAAAGCTAATATCAAATATGGGATAAAGAGAATATAACCCGAAATGACAATGTCAAAACGCAGACCCATGATGAAAGAAAGGAGAATATCAGCAGTCGAAACTTCAGGTTGTATTCTTTCCAGTTCGGTTAGAAATAATATCAGGCGGAAAATTGAAAAAATCAGAAGGGTAATGAGATATACCTTAAAAAATTGACGTATTACGAGTGGAATGTTCTGGACTCTTTTTGAAAGTTTATTAAAAAACTGCATATATTCATGAATAGAATTAAGAAGCAAAGGTAAGTCTAATTTTAGATTCTAAAACTTATTTTTAATAATAAATGAATATTGATCGTAATTTAGAGGTGAAAATCTTTAAATGGATTTAATATCTTTGTAGGGATAATCTCCCGGTGAAAACACCTTGTAAATGAAACGAGGATACCCTTTTTTAGGTATCCTCGATTAAAACCAATCCATCATATGTTTTTAAAATTCTTACTGATAAATATTCCTGCTCCAACGTAATGCAACTGTAAAAAAAAAATAATGCAAAAGATAAACCTGATTATCTGAATATGAGAAGTGAAAACTTTAAACTATACCGGTCCGTATATTACTGACTGCAACCATTCTTAATGTAAGTGCCTGCTTATTACTGAGTTTCAGGATCAATCCAACAAAACAAATCCTAAAATAAACTTATACTGTCATTGGTTAACTCATTTTACCCGATCGTTTATCCAACAGTGTTACAGGTTTATACAGACATAACTGATTCTATCTTTCCATGGCTTGTTTTTTCAACTCAGCAGGCATTTTTTCAATAGCATAACGCAATGCTGTCCGGGGGATGTTGGATTTATTGCGCATAATGTATTCGAAAACTTCCTGTTGATGCTCTTGACAGGCTACTTTCAACATCCAGCCATACCCTTTTTGAACTAAATCATCATTGTCGGTTAATAACAGATCGGCAATTTCAAATATGTCTTTTAGGAACTTTCCTTTTTTAGCAGGTATTATCAATGATACGGCTGAAGCCCTTCGCATCCATCTGTTATCGGATTTCGCCATTTCTTTTAACCGGGATAGATACTCCGGATACATTTCGATAAATTCTCCCATTGTGTGATTGCAAAAAGTATCGCAGGATGCCCAATTGCTTACGTAACTGCGAATCCATTTTTCAAATACTTCAAAATCGTCGGGTTGGTATTCTTTATGTACCATATACGACCAGTTACAGGCAATAAATGTCTCTTCCAGTGTATTCGACTGCCACAGTTCATCACAGTACGTAAATACTTCCTCCTTAGATTTGTTTTTAATTGATTTGAAATATTCTTTACTTATTTTGCCTACTGTGGCTGACTTGACCCCATAACAAATAATTTCTTCTTTGAAAAAATGATAACTTGATTCCTGCGTCTTTATGTCACTGTTATTGAGCAGTTCCTTGCGAATTTCTGAAATGATAGTACCCATATTATTCCGGATTTAAGTGTATTTTTTAATTATTATACCTGTTTCAAAAGTCTGAAATCTATTCATTAACCTGAATTGATTTAATACAACTACGATTTCGTAACCTTCTGTCTGATAATGAATCTGTAAAGTTGAAGTTTCAGCAGTCTGTGGCTACTCTACCGGAGGATTGGTTAATTCAGATGTCACCTCAATGCCGGTTGCAATCACAGGCACTATCCCCAAACGGATATAAACCGGGTTGATACTTTTCTTTATTGCAGGAAGTTTACGCATGAAAATTAAAGCTCCCAGGATACAGGCCACACCACCAATTAACAACGTATTCGGGGCACCCACTTTACTGGCAAGTGTTCCCGCCAGTAAACTACCGAATGGAGCTGTTCCCATAAATGCCATGGTGTAGAAACTCATCACCCTTCCGCGTTTATCATCATCAACAATGGTTTGAAGGATGGTATTGCTGGAAGTCATTTGCATCAACATTCCGAAACCTGTTATCAGCAATAAAAACATGGACAGTATGAAATTCGTGGATAATGAAAACAGGATAAGTCCCAATCCAAATATACCGGCAAACCAGGGTATGAAATTCTCCAGGCCTGCAGCATTCTTGCGTGAAGCCATGTATACAGCCCCTATCAATGCTCCGATACCGGTAGCACCCATTAAAAATCCGAAAGTATGCGAACCGCCGTGAAGGATACTCTTTGCAAAAACAGGCATCAATACCGTGTAAGGCATGCCCATCAGACTCACCAATGCCAGTAAAAGAATAATATACCGTATCGGAATAAATCCAAAAGTATACGAAAAGCCCTCTTTGAATTTTTGGTAGGCATTGGTGTTCTGAACCTCTATCTTACGGGGTTTAATCTTCATCATGAGCAGAAAAGCAATGACAAAGATATAACTGACAGCATTGATCAAAAAACACATTCCTTCTCCGGTCAATGAAATCAATACCCCGGCTATGGAAGGCCCGATCAACCGGGCACTGTTTACCATGGATGAGTTCAAGGCAATGGCATTTCCCAGATCTTCTTTCTTCTCAATCATATCGACCACAAACGACTGGCGTGCCGGCATATCAAATGCATTTATGATACCCAGCACCACACTTAAAATAGCGATGTGCCACACACTGATGGATTTTGCATAAAAAAGCAGTGCCAGTATCAGCGCTTGTATCAATGCCAGTATTTGAGTAATCACCAGGATCTTATGACGATTCCACCGGTCGATCAGTACACCGGCAAATGGGGACATTAAAAAGGTCGGTATCTGACCTGCAAATCCGACCAACCCCAATAGAAAAACCGAACCTGTGAGCCGGTAGACCAACCAGGGAACGGTAATCCGCTGTATCCACGTTCCAATCAACGAAATGCTTTGGCCGTAAAAGAACAGGCGGTAATTCCGGTAACGAAGTGAGCGTACTATGTTTTTTAACCCCAAAAAGTTGATTAATTTATTTTTGATTGATTCCTGTGCCATGCTATCTTAAACTTCCTTCCTGATTATAAATAATGAATTGTGGTTGAATGATATTTACCAAATGGCAAGAATCAACCCGGCAATGGTATAAAATACAATGTAAAATCCGGCATCAATTAAAAATAATCTGAACGACCTTCCTACAAATAAATAGGTAACACCTATGCTGGTGGATACCCAGACTATACTGACTGTTAAGCCATACAACAACCCACATACTGCCGTTGAATTGTGTCCTGTCAACAGTGCCAGTCCAATTACAGCAATAAAATGTGAAAATCCGGTTAGTCCGAATAACTTGCCTGGATTCCCCCTGTTTTCAGAATTATACGTTGATCCTGAATCTTCTTTCCAGGCTTTGTTGAATAACACAGAATGCCAGAAAGCGCCAAGCATAAATGAAAATACGGTTAAAACTGCTACTGCCAGCCAGTTGATTTCAGAAAACGATGTACGTAAGTTCATAGAAAATACGAAATTAAAAATGATATATTAATTATTTTAACTGTCATTAAAAAAAAGACAATATACAAAAAATACTTATTGTCTCCGTTGATAGCAAATGTAAATAATTATTTCAATAAACGAGTAGCATAAGCTCTTCAAATGATTTTTTATTTGTTATCTACTTTAATAAACGCTTTCTTTATACGATAAATGAGTTTCCTGCCCGGTCCGATTCCTTCAATCACAATTGAATAAGTTGTGCAGGCATTGGCGGCATAAAAATCCACTGAAGCCTTTTGGGTAGAATCGACAGTTACATTGGGTTTCCAGTAAATTGTTGTTCGCAGATCGGGGTTCTTATTATTCAAAGCTTCCGGCGTGTCGTATTTCGGAGAATAAAATTCAACCGGTTTTTGATATCCCAGGGGTAAAATGAGTTTCGTATTTGTGATTTCATCAACACAATTTGAACTACCCGGAGGCCAGGTAGTAAGGGCTATGACAGCAGCAGGAAAACTTTTATACATTCTTGTGGTACTCAAATCTGTAAATAGATCAACCTGAGCGATTTCACGAATGTTTATAATATTTAAGTGATTATACCCTGTTTCAATCCCGTTCAATAAGATTATGGCTTTTCCGCCTCTTATAGAAACACCTTCAGACGATATTGAAACGCCATTTAGCCGATAGAACAGTTCTTCATAAGAGCTGGGTGGTAATTCCGTTATTTCAACCGGTGAAATGCTTCTGTCAGGTTTTAAACCCGGAGCCATGAAGTTATTCAAGAGCTTGGGCTTGGGTTCTATTTTACGGGCTTTCACGGATATTTCAGGTAAATCAACCAGCCTCATTCCATTTTCTTGTCTGTATTTCCTGTCCGCTTTGGAAACAAAGTCATAACTCACTGCCCTCGAAAACTTTTCAATGACATCCGAGCCCTTACTCCAGGGAATCCTGATTTCAGGATAGTTTATTTTATCGGGAAAAATCTCAATATCTGTTGTGTTTTCATTGGTAGCTGAGAGAAAAAAATAAGCCGTACTGTCGGGAAACTCAAAGTCTGTAAATTGATAGCGTCCCTGATCGTCCGATTCAACTGCATCCGAAAAATCATACCCAATGGCAGACATCTTTATCTTTCCATGCTTGTAGGGTCTTCCGGTTGGTTTTTTCAACAATCCTGAGAAGGATTGTGAAAGCTCAGATTTCAATTCCGGATGTTGAATTTTGCCCTGCAAAGCTTCAATAACAAAGTATCGCCTCCAACCGTGTGTGAGCATTAATAGGTCGGCGGCTTCGGGAGCTTCTTTGCTTTTGCTGAAATACCATGCCGGATTGTTTATGTGTCCTTCCAATTCCGAATTGAGCAGTATTTCGGAAAGGATATTGGTGGTAGTATCTACTTTTACATCCTTATCGTCGGTAACTGAAATTGCAAATGAGGCCGGAATTGTATCTGCAGTTTTATCGGTCAGGTGAATATCCAGTGAGATATGTTCTCCGGGCTTGGGTCGTATTTCAGGGGAGAGTATTTCTACACCGGTCTGATCATTCAGATTGTTGAAAACCATTCGTTCACTTACCGGGCGGAAATCTCCGGTCAGTAACATAAGATGAGTTACGCCTGTAGCAAATTTATCCCTATTCAGTTTGATTTGATTTTTTGAGAAATCCCATGGTTTCAGGTAGGTGGGAACTCCCTGCCGATGAACTAATAGATAACATTGATCTGCCGATATTTTCCCTGTCTGACGAACAGAAACCAACAGGCTATCTTCTTCCCAGAAGGCACTCAGGGAATAGGCATCTGTTTTTATTTCTGGAAGTTTTACTTCGAAGCTTTGATCATGATATTCACAACGAGCGTGATAGCTTTCACCGGCTTCGGTTTTAAGTGTAAATACTCCCATTCCATCGTACAGGGTGTTGAAAGTAGTCAACAGTTCATTTTGGGAATTGAATACGGAGCCTTTTATCCCGATTGCCTTTCCGCCGGGTATCAGTGCTTTGAATGCAATACGATTATCCTGCCCGGCAATCAGGTTTCCCCCTTCGGGATAGAAGTTTATTTCGGGTTGAGCTTCGTGGTAAGGTAGTTGGATATATTTACTGAAGGAATTACGATCATCATGGTACTCAACAAGCAGGGTTCGCTGTGAATTGTTGTCTTTCATATTGAATATTTTAGACTTTCCACTTTCCAGATCTGCTTTTGTAATTGTTTTCTGCTGACTGCTACCCAGGCTGCATACAATTTCATGTGGATAACGTTTTTCTTTTGTTTTTATATCACTTACCTGCAGGTTTACAGCCACCTGTCCTTGCCTGGAGAAGTCAACTTGTGGTTCTATTTCTATCTTTCCTGAGTTCGGGTTGGCGATAAATATGGAGTGAGAATAAAAGGCTGACTCTCCCATGTTTTCCATATATCGGGTGTAGGATCTAATCCGGTAATCACCTTCGGCTAACGATTCGGGTAGGGGCAAAGCACCGTAAAACATCTTATTATCATCTATTCTTATTTGCTTGCGAATGACAACACTGTCTACCGGTGATACCAGTTCCACATACAGATAACGGCTAAATGTTGCTTGCCGTTGTGTAGAAGCATTCAGCAGAAATGTTCTGAAGAATATTTTTTCTCCTGATATGTAATAGGGACGGTCGGTCTGTACATACACTTTTTCCTGTGGATAAACCAGGAGCTGGGAGTAAATGTTCACAAGAGCATTTTTTACTGAATCTGAATATAATTGACCTTGTGCCGTTAAGAATGGTGTTAATGAAATAAACAGGATGATTATATATTTTTTCATTCTAAAAACAGTAAAAATATAAAGTAAATATCTTTGAAATAATCCTTGGGATAAATTAGTTCATTTTCAGTTTATTAAAAAAGTGACACAATAAATTATTAAAGTTACATATTATAAATGTCGTTTAGCCTTCATCAAAACTCTTTGAATGAGACTAAACGAACTTAATATTTATACATCGATTATTTCTTAACCAGTTTCGTACTTGTTGCTCCCTGAGAAGTAACTACTTTCACAATGTAAGAACCACTTCCAATATTCTTTGCAGCTATTTTTTCATTGTTTACTATTTGTTTTTGCAACAACATTTTCCCGTTTAAATCTGAAAGGATAAGTTTAGCTGTTCCTTCAATTCCCTCAATTTGAAAATACTCATTTACAGAATTCGGGTATATTTTGATCGCTGTGTTATTAATATCTGGTACAGCAGTAGTCATTTCAACGATATTTAAAAAGTCTTTCCATGAATTTGCAGTACTGTAAGCACTTTTACTACCGACAGGAACATAAAGTGGACAATTAATATAATTAATACCGGCGAATACATTTCCATTTATTTCTAAAGGCAAAAATGAATAGGCATATACTGATGATATCCCCGGACAATTTTGAAAAGCAGCTTCTCCAATTGAAGTAACTGTATTCGGAATAGTTAAGCTTCCTGTGAACCCGGTGCAATTAAAAAATGCAGATCCTTCAATAGCAGTAACTGAATTAGGAATAGTCAACTTGCCGGAAAACCCTGAACATCCTTGAAAAGCAGATCCTCCAATGGTAGTCACTGATTGAGGGATTGTAAGACTTCCGGTTAACCCCGTACAACTAAAAAATGCATCCTTCCCAATTGTAGTCACAGAAGAAGGGATAAACAGGTTTCCGGTTTTTCCAATAGGGCACGCCACAATAGTATCTTGATCCAGGCTGTAAATTATGCCATTAGAACTTGAATATCTTTTATTCCCGGGTCCAATAATAAATGCAGATAATTCCGGACAACTTAAAAAAACTCCTCTTCCAAATGAAGTAACAGATGCCGGTATAGTTATACTTCCTGTTAAGCCCGAACAACGATAAAAAGCAAATATACCAATAGAAGTGACCGAACCGGGTATAGTTAAAGTGCCGGTAAATCCTGTACAGCCCCAAAAAGCAGATTCACCAATAGTAGTAATAGTACCGGGTAAAGTTAAACTTCCGGTAAAACTTTCACAATTATTAAATGCACCATCACCAATTGAAATTACTGAATTTGGTATAATCAGACTCCCTGTTAATCCTTTAATATTACTAAAAGCCGCTCTTCCAATGGATTTTACTGAACCTGGTATGGTCAAACTCCCTGTGAAACCTTCACAATTACTAAAAGCAGAATTTCCTATTGAAGTAACTGATGCGGGTATAATCAAACTCCCTGTTTTTCCATTCGGACATGCAACAACAGTATCTTGATGAATGCTGTAAATTATACCATCAGAACTTGAATATCTTTTATTCCCCGGGTCAACATTAAAAGAAAATAGCTCATTACAACCGGAAAATGCCCCATTCCCTATTGAAGTAACAGAAGCCGGTATAGTCAGATTCCCAAATAATTTATTGCAACCATAAAAAGCTTCATCTCCAATTGAAATAACTGAACCCGGTAAAGTCAAATTTCCATAGAATCCCGAACTACAAAAAGCATCAGCTCCAACAGATATTACAGAACCAGGTAAAGTTAAATTGCCTCTTAAGCCGGAACAATAATGAAAAACATGTTCTCCGATGCTTGTGATAGTGTAATTAACAGCATTGTACGTAACATTAGCCGGAAATAAAAAATCTCCTGTGGGTTCGGTATAATAATAGGTGTAATTAAAAAAGTTTGTATAATTAGAATAATTAATATTGTTATACTGCGGCACTATTTCCACTGTCTTATTCTCTACAGATGTGATCGTATAATATAAGGTCTGTCCGGAGCTGCATACTGCACTGAAATCGTAAGCATTGGCATTAAAGGAAGTAATTATAGCCAGCAAAAGAAGTAAGAATTTTTTCATGTAAAATTTTATTAAGTATTTATATTGGATTTCTTATTGTTTTGAAAACGATTTTAACCATTTATTTGGAATGATTGGGTAAAAAATTAGTATTAATTATTTCTTAACCAGTTTTGTATTTATAGTTCCCTGAGAAGTAACTACTTTCACAATGTAAGAACCACTTCCAATATTTTTTTCAGCTATTTTTTCATTGTTTACTATTTGTTTTTGCAACAACATTTTCCCGTTTAAATCTGAAAGGATAAGTTTAGCTGTTCCTTCAATTCCCTCAATTTGAAAATACTCAGTTACAGGATTTGGGTATATTTTGATCGCTGTGTTATTAATCCCTGGAACAGCAGTAGTCATTTCAACGATATTTAAAAAGTCTTTCCATTGGTCAGCAGCCTGATAAAAACTTTTACTTCCGGCGGGAACATAGAGTGTACATTTTGTTTTATCAATGCCTTCGAAAACCCAGGTATAAAAAATATCAGTATCTAAATTGACAGGAATAATTGGATAGGCATAAATAGAAGTTAATCCTGAACAATTTATAAATGCAAATTTTCCAATAAAGTTAACTGAGGCTGGTATAATCAAACTACCGTGAAATCCTGAACAATCCGTAAAAGCATAATCTCCAATAGTTTTAACTGAAGAAGGTATGATTATGCTACCGCTCAATCCCTTACAATCAGAATAAGCGTTCCTTCCAATTGTAGTGACAGAACCCGGTATAGTCAAAATTCCGGTTGAACTACCTGGATACGCAACAATAGTATCCTGAAGTAAGCTGTAAATTGCGCCATTTGAACCTGAATATCTCTTATTCCCCGGTTCAACACTAAATGTAGTTAATTTTGAACAACCGGAAAAAGCCCCGCCTTCGATAGAGGTAACCGAATTTGGGATTTGCAGACTTCCGGTAAATCCAGTACAATATCCAAATGCGGAATTACCAATTGAAGTAATAGAACCAGGTATTATTAAATTTCCACTCAATCCTGAACATCCATAAAAAGCCCAATCACCTATGGAAGTAACTAATTTTGGTAGAGTCAAACTTCCTGTAAATCCTTTGCAATCACTAAAAGCCGAATTCCCAACTGAAGTAACAGAACCTGGTATTGTTAAGCTGCCTGTAAATCCTGTACAAAACTCAAAAGCACCTTCTTCGATTGAAGTCACGGAACCCGGTATGGTCAAACTTCCTGTTAATTCTGTGCAACCACTAAAAGCATAATTACCAATTGTCGTGACCGAAGAAGGAATCGTTAAACTTCCTGTTTTTCCTTCCGGACAAGCAACTAATGTATCTTTATGCAAGTTATAAATTATTCCGTCAGAGCTTGAATATCTTTTATTCCCGGGATCAACCATATAGGCTGTAAGTTCATTGCAACCGGAGAAAGCCCCACTATCAATTGAAGTAACAGAACCTGGTATAGTTAAACTTCCAATTAATTTATTGCAACTATAAAAAGCATTTTCTCCAATACTTGTCACCTGATAATGAATAGTATTAAAAATTACATTATCCGGAATCGTCAATACTCCGGTAGGAAAGATATCGTAAAAATTAGGATTGGGATACTGCGGCACTATTGATACTGTCTTATTCTCCGCAGATGTGATCGTGTAATACAAGGTCTGTCCTGTGCTGCATACGGCGCTAAAATCATAAGCCATTGCATTAAAAGCAGTAATTAAAGACAGCATAATAAGTAGGATTTTTTTCATAAGAATTTTATTAGAGGTTCTAATGGAATTATTCAGACTTTTTTGTAAATCCTAAAGTCGGCTTAAAACATGCTAATCGATCTGAAGCCAAGAAGATAAAAAATTGCAGTGAATTTCTATAAATATTTTACTTTTATTTTCGACACAAATATACACACTTGTATTAATATAAACGAGAATTTATTAATTATTTATTTTAAGCTCATAAAACAAAAACGTGTAAACTCAGGAAAGCCCTGAATTTACACGTTTATACCGTTTTTATTTCTAAAGAAAATGATTATTTACTGATATTCCTGTTTTTAAACGAAGATATATCAATAACATCCTGATTGTCATTATCAAAAGTGACATATACGCTGTCACCAAGTGTCGTCAAAGGGAAGTCATTGGAGATCTGTGAAGAACCGATAAAAACCTTCGGCAGGTTTCTGAGTGTAAAATAGTAGTATGTATTCCCATTTTTTACATCCCCGTTGATGCGGGTAATCACCGATTTGACAATGTTTCTTTCCGTTTTACTTTTTGTTGTGAGTTTATTGCCCGACTGGTTAAAAGCATTTTTGTATGCCATTAATGCTTCCCGCAGGTTATTGCCTACTCCAACAATGGTATAATCTTCAATGGCCACCATTGCATACATTTTAACAAGGCCTCCATTATCTTTTAGGGTCATGACATAGGTTGGGATATTGTTTATGTTATAGGGAATCGGTAAAGAAGCATAATACCCTTTTTCCTGAACTTTTCCTTTTGCAGAGTTCTGAGCGGCATTTTCTGTAGCTCCACTTTGTTTGTACCATACTGCTTTTTTAGAGCGGGTGTTGATCAGCGCAAATCCTACCGTTGATTCATCCGATCCCACTGAAGTAAGGCCGGTATACCAATAGGCATTATTGTCTTCACCATAAACCATCGATACCGGCTCAGTGATCTTGAGTTTATTTTCATTTGAGAAGTTCCAGAAACCTTTAATATAATTTCCCCAGTCGTTTAACTGGGTTTCAATAAATTCTCCCGGTTGGATACGGTCCACCCATTTTGGGGTGTCAGCAATGGAATATTCTTTTATCTCGCCTGTCTGGGCATTAACTATCAACACTCCATTGGCTTCATCACCACTGAATCCGATTGTCTTCTTGAATTTAGTAACCACCCAATAAGGAGTTCCTGCATCATCAATTTCGAATGAATAATCCGTCAACCCTACATGAAAGTAACCATGGAAATAAATGTAACGCTCCAGGTTATCGAAGAAGAATGCTTCCGATTGATATTTTATATAAACTTTTTTGCCATTGATCTCCTGAACAAGCTTTACATCCCGTTCATTACAGGCATTTACCATGACGTAACCATTCGTTCCCTGAATGTTCTTTTGCCATTTGAAAAAGCCTGAATGGAGTAGGGGAGCAACCCAGTACAAATCATTATTCACCTTTTGAATATTAAAGGCACCAAGGGTAACCTGACTACCCAATGCAGGTTGCGAACCCAGTACTTTATCGCCCAGCAATTGTGCCAGTGATTGATCGACCACCCTTATTTTATCAATGGAAATGGGCAACATGTGAGTCGATAAATTCGATTCAGTATCTATTTTCCCTATTAAATCGCGGTAATCGTTGGTATGGAATAATGCCCATGTTGTGACTACCGGTACAACAGTAATATAAAGAAATAGAACTCCCAACAGGATAAAAGATACTTTGTCAGGTTTCCGGATCTTCAAATTTTGAAGCTCTTTTTGATCGCCCAGTGTGGCCAGGTTCAGTGGACTGTTCAGGGTAATCCACAAACCAATTAAAACCAACAGTAAGACAGGAGACCCCATAAAGCCAAAACTAACTACAGGCATGTAAAAATACACGAGAATAAATCCGGCAAGAATTACGAAGATAAGATTTTTAACTTTACTCATACTGGTTTGGATATTAATAGTTTTAAGAATTAGTTATTATTATTTGATGATTACACGATGTTAAATTCTGCTGTAAAATTACAATCTTTTTTTAGTATTTAATTATCTTCAACTAAAAAAACAATATTAAAGGATAAATCAGGCGTGAATAGTTTTTAATACGGTTCAAATTAAATCATTTGTTGACGTTAAATAAAAAAACCTGTTGAACTTCAATAATGAACTTCAAGAGGTTTATACTTTTTTTATTTTTTTATTCCAATACTATCAAAAATTTGTAGTCATACTATCCGTTGTTGAAATTATAACTTATTCAATAAATGAATGTATACTCTCTTTAAAGCAAATAGAGAATATGTTTCAGGTGGTTTAGCCTGAATTATTTCTTGGGCGTTTTATCCATTTTTTCCAGCATTTGAATGATTTTATCTAACTTCTCAACTTCAATTGTTTTCAATATGATTTGCAAGGATTCAATTTCCTTTTTTGCATCCACATTTGTTTTGTAATCTTCTTCAGCATGCATGCGGTCCCTCTCATTCTGTCTGTTTTGTGACATCATGATGATAGGTGCAGCATAGGCTGCCTGAGTTGAAAATAAAAGATTCAACAGGATGAACGGATAGACATCCCAGTGATAAAAAAAACCGACAAGGTTCAATGCCATCCAGAGTACAACTAAGACTGTCTGGATGATGATAAATTTCCATGAACCCATTCCTTTTGCAACTGTATCTGCTATTCTACCCCCTAAAGTTAAAGAAGCAGTATGTTTGGCGTGCCAGTTTGTTCGTTTTTCCATATTCGTCTTAATATGTTTTTTAAAATTATAGGTCTATCAATAAAATTTTCAAAAAGGACTTGATATAAAATCAGTTTACCGAATTCCTAAAGTGCTAAGTTTAGTTCATACTCTTTTTGTTGAAGACATATTTAAATCTCCATTTGTGAACCTACCTCAAGCACTTGTTCAGTCGGTAAATCAAAATACCGGGTTGCACTCATCGAATTGCGGGATAGAAAAACAAAAAGTAATTTTCTCCATAGATTCATTCCTTTCTTTTGAACGGCAATAAATGTTTCCCTTCCAAGAACATATGAAACCTGTGTTTCATCAATTGTAATTCCTTTTTCCCTGATTAAATCAAGTGCTTCAGGAATGCTGTTGATATCCATGAAACCATAATAAACAGTTGCCATATATAAACCATCTCCCAAATCAACAAAATTGAGTCGCTCTGCCCTTTTAATATGTGCCTCTGATTTGAATACAACAGATAAGAAAATAACTTGTTTATGGAGTACTCTATTGTGTTTCAGATTTAGAATCAATGCAGGTGGCAAATGAGTCGGATTGCTGTTGAAATAAATGGCTGTTCCGATAACCCTTTGTGCGGGATGTTTTTTATAGGTCAGTATAAAATCGCTTAGTAAACCTGTGAATTTCCGGTATTGCAGATTGACAATCTTACGTCCTTTGTGCCAGGTAATCATGATGAGATAAATTCCCGAAGCAATTGCCAATGGGAACCAACCTCCATCAGGTATTTTACCGATATTTGCCAGGAAAAATGATAAATCCATACATAATAAAAATGTAGAGACTGCAATAGATATGGATAATCTCCATTTCCATAAATTATGCATGGCGAAAAAGGCCAGAATGGTGGTTATAACCATCGTAGTGGTAATGGCAACACCATAGGCAGCTGCTAAATTGGCAGAAGTCTTAAATGTCAGAACCAGTGTTATCGTCCCCAGGAAAAGTATCCAGTTAATTTGAGGAATATAAATCTGACCACGCTTGTTATCCGAGGTATGTATCACTGTTACTCTTGGCAAATATCCAAGTTGTAAGGCCTGAAACGTAAGACTGAATGCTCCGGATATCACCGCCTGCGAAGCAATCACCGTGGCCATGGCTGCCATAACCACAAGTGGGTAAATCGCCCATTCGGGTGCCATATGATAAAACGGATTGACAGCTAAGGCGCTATCATGAAGTAACAAGGCTCCCTGTCCAAAATAGTTGATTAATAATGACGGTAAAACTACTATAAACCAGGCTAAACGGATTGGTTTCTTTCCAAAATGACCTATATCTGCATACAATGCTTCCCCACCTGTGACTACCAGAAATACAGCTCCCAGGATGATAATGCCATGCCAGTGATTAACCATAAAAAACTGAATTGCATAATATGGATTAATAGCTTTTAATATCTCCGGATGCTTAATAATTGAATTTAATCCTAATGCTGCAAGCGCTAAAAACCAGAATAACAGCATAGGTCCAAATATAAATCCTACTTTTTTTGTCCCTATTTTTTGAAAATAAAAAAGCCCGAACAGGATGCCTAAAGTGATTGGAATAACAAAAGGACTGAATAAGGGTGTAGCAATTTTTAATCCTTCAATGGCACTTAAAACAGAAATGGCTGGTGTGATCATTCCATCGCCATACAGTAATGCAGCTCCAAACAATCCCATGACCAGTATGACTTTGTATCTTTTGCTGTTTTTTTGTTTTGGAAGCACCAGAAACATAAGGGCCAGAATACCACCTTCACCTTCATTGTCTGCACGGAGTACCAATATCAGATACTTGACACTGATAACAAGTATCAATGCCCAAAAAATCAATGATATAGCACCAAATATGTTCAATACTGTAGGGATAACACTGAAATCCCCGTAGAAACATTCTCTGACTGCATATAACGGGCTGGTACCTATATCTCCGAATACAATTCCAAGTGCTGCTAAACTTAAGATCCCTAATTGTTTTGTTTCACCTTTTGGTGTATCCATTCTGATTTTAATTTAATAATATACTCATTAGTTTTTTTCTAAAGCAATATCCGGGAGTGTAGATAAGTAAATTACTAACGAATCTCACGGTAAAAGCTACTAAAAATGAATAGTGTCTGTAAAATTACGACCTTTTTCCGGGTTAAAATCCAATCGTATCATAAAAAATATGTTTTATGAACGGTTAGCCTCTGATTTAAAATTAATCATGGGCCATATGAATAAAATTGTAATCAATAATATACAATCAGCCGGCTGAATTTCAAGACAGAAATTCAGCCGGCTGATTGTTTTAAATATATTAAATGTTTCAGATTAATTAATCTT
>Ga0302215_10000710_pt1 | contig 24518 bp, 30 predicted proteins | sample II_Fen_N3_1_FD_194580 | JGI IMG/M metagenome (GOLD analysis project Ga0302215, IMG submission 194580) | Peat permafrost microbial communities from Stordalen Mire near Abisko, Sweden - II_Fen_N3_1 | ecosystem: Environmental > Terrestrial > Soil > Wetlands > Permafrost | place: Sweden: Abisko... | reverse complement strand
ACGTTAGTGGGAAAGAAAAAAGGACTGAAACCGTAGTTTCAATCCTTTAATTGGGGGTCTTGGTACAAAATCAGTACAAAATAATCGTAACTGATTGATGTGATGAAGACATTAGTCGGGGTGACTAGATTCGAACTAGCGACCACCCGCCCCCCAGGAGTGTATATTATACTCTGATTATTTTGATATGTTATTGTATTTCCTTATATTTACACCTTAAATATAGGCATTTAAACATTATCAACATAGTATCTATTTGCCCTATTTTAGATAAAATGTTTTAGTAATGTTTTAGGAAATCAATATTCAGAGAAATTATGGCAAAATTCAAGGTCTTACTTTGGAGTCATGACAAAAACAAACATGGCGAATATCCTATTTATTTGAGAATCACCAAGTATAGACGGGTTAAGTATATTTCCCTAGGGGAGTCGGCAGCCCTAAAGCAATGGGATGATGAATATTCTCAGTTCAAACCTGACAAGAGACTTAATCCAGATCATATAAACAAGAATGCATTTATAAATGCCCAAAAATCTAAAGTAAAGGATATCGTTGATGAGTTTGAAAGACAGAAGATAGATTGGACATTAAATCAATTTGAGGATGCCTTCTTGAATAGAGCTATAAAGGGGAAGGTTGAGCCTTATTTCGTCAATCTGATTAAAACTCAACGGGAGACGGGGCATATTGGTAATGCCAGGTGTTATGATGGAACTCTTGGTATTCTTAAACTTTACGACAAAGACTTTGCAAACAAAGAGTTTAGGGAAATCGACCTTCGGTTTATCAAGAACTTTGACCTTTGGCTTCAAACACCTAGAAAGACCACTGTTACTAGCAAGAAGGGCAAGGTTACTGTTGTTGAAAGGAGCGGATGTTGCGGTAATACTCGTAAATATTATCTCAAGGCCCTGCGCGCAGTGCTTAATAAGGCTATTAAGGACAAGGTTTCAAGCCAAGATACCTATCCGTTCGGTAGCAACGGCTTTGAATTAGCCGGTCTTGAAGAGGTGACTGCTAAAAGATATTTGCCCTCAGAATACCTTGATAGGATAAAGAGTGCCGAATCAACGATATTCGAAAACGAATATGCTCGCTGTCTATTCCTCTTTTCCTATTATTGTTATGGTATGTCGTTCGTTGATATGGCGCATTTAACAAGCAATAATGTTCAACATCTGGAAGGTGGCAACTATATTGTTCAGAAAAGGCAAAAGACTAAGAATGGAAAGAACTCAAAAAGCATTCAGATTAAGATTACAGATACTATTACCGAGTTAATCAATAAGCTCATTAAATTACAACCCGTCATTGACAACTATCTTTTACCAATTGTCACTAAGTCTGGGCTTAAGGGGGAGAAACTCTATGAACATGTTCGTGGCCGTTATTCAAAATACAATGACTATTTATCAGCATTGGCCTCCGAACTAAAAATTGACGATGTGAATATCACCACCTACACGAGCAGGCACACGATGGCTATGACACTACAATCAAATGAAGTGCCTAGGGAGGTTATAAGCCAGATACTTGGGCACAAAGACCTGGAAACGACAAATACATATCTAGATAGCTTTAGTTCAAAGGTTATTGATAAGGCCGCAGAATTGCTTTAAGAATTAACCACCGAGCATATTTCAATATCATTTTTTATTAATTAGCAAAACAAAAGTCAAATTTTTGCTAATTGTTTTCAGCACCAGCACTTTGTGTTGGTGTTTTTACATTCTAACAAATTGATATTCATTGATATCATTCATATTATTCTTTTTGCGTGTTCTTGCGAGAAATACATTTTACAACAACTTATATTAGTGCAAGATGAATACTTTTGCCTAGAGTTTTACTTTAAATAATTAAATATTATGACGAACCTAATGACAACCCCACTTTTCCAAATGACTGGATCTGAATTTTTAGAATTGTGCAAGGTTATAAGGCTAACAGAGATTAAGGAGTCTGTAGAGGCAACCAACGAAAGGCGGTATGTATATGGCATAGCGGGCATAGCAGGGCTTCTTAATTGCTCAATCGCTACTGCATCTAGGTATAAGGCATCTGGTGTCCTTGATTTGGCTATTAGACAGATCGGGCGCTCTGTTGTTACCGATGCCGAACTAGCGCTCCAACTAATCTCAAAGGTCAATAGACACGACCGGAATAAGTCAGATAAGTAGTCCAACTGTTATTATCATGCCCCTTTCAAAACAACAAATACCCCAAATATGATGTCAACATTTGAAATCACCGACAATACACCGCTAGCGGCTCTTAACATAGGTCAGTTTAAGGAATTGATTGGGGAACTAACTCTGCAGGTTCCGCGGAAACAGATTGACCAATTACCAGAAACGTTAGGTAAGGATGAGTGTAGCCGGTTGACGGGGTATAGTAAGAATACGATTAACAAGATGGTGAGCCTTAGGAAGATACCACATTATAAGAGTGGTGCTAGGGTGCTTTTCAATCGAAAGGAGATTATGGATTGGTTGCTTGCAAACAGAGTGCCCACCGCAGCTGAGTTCGTTGAAAATAATGATCGTCAACTTTCCCAAAGAAGAAGATAATTTATGGAAGGATGGGTTAGCATATATCGTTCACTTCAGGATCATTGGATTTGGCAAGACGGAAGGCACTTGAAGTGGTGGCTTTCTATCTTACTAAATGTGAACTATGAGCCCCGTAGGTTTCCCGTAGGAACGGAGATGTTTACCTGTAATAAAGGACAATCTTTTCGATCAATAGAACAATGGACAGACCTGTTTTCTTGCTCGAAAAAGACAACAATAAAGTTTTTTAAAATGCTTCAATCCGATGATATGATTAGATATGAAATCGTAGGTAAAGGAAACCGAAGGAAGCACCTGTTATCAGTGGTTAATTGGGAGAAATATCAAGTTAAGGGAACCGAAGAATCCACCGAAAGAGTACCGGAAACTCCACCGAAAGAGTACTCGAATATACCCCCTAATAATAAAGAGAACAATCTTAATAAGGAAACAAAAGATAAGTGTAGTCGGTTTTCACCGCCAACGCTTGATGAGGTTATGGATTATGTTACAGAGTGGAATTTACAAATAGATCCTAAACACTTTCTTGACTTCTATACCAGTAACGGTTGGAGAGTTGGTAAAAATCCAATGAAAGACTGGAAAGCAGCTTTAAGGAACTGGACAAAAAACGAAACAAAATTTAAAAACAATGGACCAAACATTAAACAACAGCCTGATGCAGATCAGGCAGGAGCCGAACGCCTCCAAAAAATCGGAGATAAGTATAACGACGCTATCGCAGACTATACCGCAAATTGCAAGGTTCGTAATTGAGAGGTACGGGGAGCCGCGCAATTTCCTAACGCAAATGTCTCCCGATGCTCAGGCACTTGCAGCCGCAAACCCTAACAAGGTGTATCGTTCGGAGATTTCCGTCACAAAAATCAAACTCGCTTACGGTTTCAAGGTCGTTGAAGTCTGGTTAATGGCCCAACTTGAAAATCTTAATAGATATGCAGGTGTCAAGAATAAAATGGAGTTTGAGCAAATGGAGGAGTTAGCTAGAATTATTGCGATTGACTATGGTTATTTACGTGGTGCTGAGATTCTCTTATTTTTTCATCGGTTGAAAAAAGGTGCTTATGGCCCATTATACGGCTCGGTAGACCCTTTACTATTAGCAAATGCACTATGCCAGTACGACAACGAACGTCAAGTGGTAATAGCAAGAATCCAAGCCGAAGACGAACAGAAGCGACTTAACGAACAGCGGGAACATTCAGCCAAATACGCTATTACCCGTGAAGAATGTGAACGGAGAAAGAAGCTTAGCCGACGCAAAAGATTCGTCGAGCTGTCACATAAAAAGAAAATATCAATCCTAAAAAAATAACCACTATGAAAACAAAAAAATTAGCTGCTAAAGTTGCAGCATTTTCAGACACTTACGATTCTTTGATTGAATGCTTTGGCACTGGCTTGCCAGATGAGTCTATTGCCGGTCACGCAGGCCTACCGCTGGAAGTTATCAAAGCATTAGTTCTTTGCAAGGTCATTGAACGATCCGTCGACCAACTTGACACCCTTTTGCTCAAGTATCCTAACGTGTCCGCATTGGGCTTCGCAGGATCAGGCAAGGCTCACTTAATAAATGTTTACGATGATGATACCATGTTTGTCACCTACGACAATTTTGACATTTTTGAGAACAAAGATAATGACGGTCAGAAGCAACTGACGTAAATGATTTGTCGAGATATTGAAGAATAATCCCGTTATGATACCTACAATCCTAATCTAAAGTAGAATAAAAATAGAATAAAATGAAGAAAATAGGAGCACCAAAAACAGGAGGACGTACCAAGGGTACTCCCAATAAAGTGACAATTGACCTTAAAGTATGGATAATGGATTTAATAGATGAAAACCGTTCCCAGTTTAAAAAAGACTTATTAATGCTTGATCCTGGAAAACGAGTTATGATCCTTGAGAAATTAATTTCTTATGTACTGCCTAAGCCTATTGCTATAGAGACTCCTGAAGTAGAAAAAACCAATTACATCGAAGAAGCCATAGAGAGGCTTAGAGCATTTGAATTCAGAAAGGAAGAAGAAAAAGAAAGACAAAAATTATTAAACCAAACAAATTATGATTATGAAGAAAATTGATGAGGACGAGAAGTACGAATACTTTCTATCCTATTTCCAAGGAAATCCGGTACGTATCCTACATGACAAAAAAACTGACGAAATTTTATTTGATGCCGATCAAGTTTGTCAAGCACTCGGTCTAGCCGATAACCTAAATCAGTTTTTGGGTACAGATGAAGGCCTTGACAATATTTCAAAATGGAAACAGAAATATCCTGATAAGACATTGTTCGGCGAAAATGGAATAATTCGCAAAATCTGACAATCAATCACATACTGCTTGAATCTCACTTACAACAAGTATCGTCAGGGTGAATCATTTCAAGATTGGATTTGAATGATGTGCTGCCTCATATCTACTGGTTCAAGACCCCGATTCTTTGAGTTAGGAAAAAATGTAATTAATCAACAAAATAACAACGATTATGGAAGCACTTATTAAAATCGAGGAGCAAAACGGAAAACAGGCCGTAAGCGCAAGAGAACTTCACGCCTTTTTGGAAAGCAAACAGGAGTTTACACATTGGTTTAAGGATAGGATTGAAAAGTTCGACCTTGTTGAAAATCAAGATTATTGTTTGCTTGATAAAATTATCATGCAAAAAGGAAGGGGTGGGCACAACAGGCTAGAATATTCACTTTCAATTGATGCCGCCAAAGAACTTTCCATGGTTGAAGGCAACGAGAAAGGCAAACAGGCTCGCCGGTATTTCATTGAAACCGAAAAGGCGTATAAAAACGATATGAGCAAAGGCATGTTGGGTTTCCAGATACCCCAAACGTATTCGCAGGCTCTTCGTGCCCTCGCAGACAGCGAAGAGGGTAACGAACGGCTTATGATCCAGAATAAGGAGAAGGAGGCTATCATCAAAGACCAGGAACCTCGCGTGCTATTCGCCAAGGCTGTAGAAACATCCGACACCAGCATCCTTGTGGCCGACCTTGCCAAGATCCTAAAGCAGAACGGTTGTGATACTGGCCAGAACAGGATGTTCGAGTATATGCGCTCCAATGGGTATCTGTGCACAAGAGGCGAACATGCAAACCATCCTTCGCAGAGAGCCATGGATATGGGACTGTTCGAGATCAAGGAAACATCCATCACCAAGCCCAACGGCACAGTGTTGGTAAGCTTCACACCAAAGGTCACCGGAAAAGGTCAGACTTATTTCGTAAACAAATTCCTTAAAAAAGAAACGGTTTGACCATGGGTGCAAAATCAATGACAATGAACCAGGCTGTGAAGTATTGGGTAAGTATTGGGTGAAACATTGTATGCTATTTACCAATGGTATATAATGGGTCAATTTGCTCACTATTTTTGATGAATCTTTCGACCTGTTTCTTGCACACAAACAACCTGAATTATTGGAAGTTACACCACATACAAACTAAACACTACAAAGCAATGCCAACAAATAGGGTTGAAGGGTCGAAATAGTATTGCAGTGTAGCCCGTAAATAATTAAAGGCCAATGAACTTAAACGCTTTGAATCCAATAACTTCAATCTAAAAAAGAGTGCAACCGAGTTGCATATTTTCCCTAACACTCTGATATACTGGTAAAAAGCAATAGGTGAAGAGATTTTAAGATCCTGTATAATCAAATAAATTTTGCCCTCGGGAACATCCTTTCAACGAAGTCTACTTCACCAAGTCTTAGTTTATCAAGTAGGGTCCAGGCAGTTGGTTAACCTTGCCGTTGTACGTCACTTCTGGTGGCCTCAGTACCATCGGTTCGGGAGTCCATTGTCCGTAAGGTTTGTGCTTCGGCTTGGATTCCTTCGCTTCCTTCGAAGCTGAACGTGAGTTGTTTTACGTCTTGCGTTTCATACTTACTCGTCCTTTCGTTTACACCCTGAGAATTAAAGGTAACACCTGTTCAAAAAAATTTGTTTCGGTTCGTTCAAAATATGTTTCCCCATTCTCTTCTTTTTCCATGACAGTATCAAAGAAGCCATTGAACAGTTTATACAAAGCGGTATGCACCTCGCCGTTTGCAAAAAAAATGTCCGCTCTGGCTTGGTCAAACCTATGTGCTGTTTTCAGATAATCCGATTCAACAGTTGCTTTCTCTGAACCTTCGGATAAAGCACCTTGTCCATCAGTAAAGGTTGTAACAGATTCTATCTACGAACCGTTTCTTTTAACTTGTTCAGAAAGTCGTCGTAGATTTTTGGATCTTCTCCACGCATAATTCTGTTCCTTCTTTCCTGTTCCACCGCTTGTTCGTACGTAACTGGAGTCGATTGTTTTAAGGACTCCATCGCTTTGCGTGATTGTTCCCAATGATAGATATTTGGATTCGCTGCCCACTGCAGGTCTGTTATCCAATCCGGTTTTACTTTTGCTTCCATTTGAATTCATTTTTTAGTTAAAAATCTTTTGTGCATCTCGAAGTGCTTCCTGGCTTCTTCTTCTGCATTCAGCGGAGATCCTTTCTGCTCTTTTAGCTTCTGAATTTTCCGATCTGAACTTTCCTTGTGAAACTGATTCAGGTATTTCATCATTTTTAATTGTAAAGCTAGCCGTCTGGTTTGTACCTGATTTAATCTATCCAAGTTGGTTCATGATTTGAGACCTCTTTGCCGCCGTAATACATCGGGTCCGGCGGATAGTCCACCATCATTGGCTCAGGTTTGTATTCCGGGTAAGGTTTCGGTTTGGCTTTCTTTTTCCCTTTTGAAACTGAATGTGAGCTGTTTTTCATCTGTTGTGACATACTTAACCTTTCTTTCGTTTAATTCTTACTTGTCCAAATCAGGACTTATTCCCCCTGACTCTAGCTCTTCGAGTTCCTAAGGCGAATAAATTGTTCTGACCCCTCCCCCGCTGTTGCTGGCTTGGACCGTTCTAAAGATTCCATCCCTTTGCGCTCCTGCTCCCAATGATAAGTATTTGGATTCGCTGCCCACTGCTTGTCTGTTATCCAATCCGGTTTTACTTGTGCTTCCATTTAAAAGATATTTTGTATCGTAGTGTTTCACTATATTTTATAGTGTATTATTCCATTATCTAATTGGGGGCCACTCACGATATATCAGGAAGGTTTTTTGCATGATTTTGCCCTTTTCATTTAATCTTCAGGTCGACACCATTCAAAATTTTCTTCAAACTGGATTTTGCTTTATGGAGCGAGTCCATTTGATCCATCTGAGGATTCTTCGTCATGATTCTGGAAAGTTCCGAGATTTCCTCCTGTGTTAACATCAACTGATACCGTATCGGATCTTCTGTTGTGCGCCTGGTAAGGCAAACCTTGATTTTTTCCATTGCATGAATTATTTGTAAAGATTTCGGCTATACTTTTTGCAAGTTCAAAGGGGGCATCGAACCTGTAGTAGCCTGATCCAATGCTTCCGTTTCCGGAATACCCTCCTGCATCAATCGGTTGAATTCTGCTTCCTCTTCGTCCGTCATTATTACAGAATAGTGTATTCTCTTCTCGTTGATTGAAACTAGATTGTCCATTGTTGTAATGTTTGATATTCTGAACGTTGGCGTCCTGAAAGATTACCGTTAATTGGGAGATGGCTGTTATACCTTATGCAAGGTGGAGCTATTTTTTGTATATGAGTTTAGAATATTTAAATATTGTAATAGTTTTTTATTCTAAAAAGTCCAATTAATTCGTTTTGGAAAATCATTCTCAACAATGCTTAGCCGAAATACTTTGTAATCGATTCATTATTTAATAACGGCTTTGTTTTTGAAATTACAGTTCCGAGTATATTGGTGTTAATTTGTGTTTTTTGCTTAATTGCTATTCTTGCAGCTTCATTGACAATATTTTCTAATTCAGCAAATGTGTAATTTTCAGTCATTTCAGCTAAAAATACCCATTTAACTGCTGCACATGGTCGTCCTTCCAAGTGAATCTTTAGTGCTTCAATACGAGCTTCAAGATCTGGGGGTCCAACAAATATTTTCTTATCAAAGCGACCTGGCCTTAAAATCGCTGAATCTATGTTTCTTAAATAGTTTGTCGCACCAACCACAAAGATTTGCTTTTTACCACATTGATCCAATTGGGTCAAAAATTCATTTACCTCAGCCTTGTAGTGAAACGAAACATCCGAGTTGTTCCTACTTGGCAGTAAACCCTCAATCTCATCAATAAAAAGCACTGTTGGAGCTTTCTTCAGGGCTTCATCAAAAAGCTTTTTTATTTCTATTTGTGTACCATGAACGTATATACTGCCCAAATCTGCTGGAGTTACTTCTATGAAATTAAAACCAATCTCTTCGGCAAGCTTCCGCGCAATGAATGTTTTACCACATCCGGGAGGGCCATATAGCATTATTCCGTTGGGTAAGGGCACCTTATATCTTTCGTAGATTTCCCTTTGTGTAAAAAGGAGAACAACATCACGCTCAAATACGGCTTTCAAATCCTTCATTCCGGCGACACCAATCCATGATCTTTTATTTGATGGTTTATCAAGTGGCTCAGAGTCATCAGTTAAACCTTTTATGTATTTTATCAAATATTCTTTAAACGCTAAGGCATTTGCATTATCTGGATATAGCTCACACTCTAGACATGTATAAGCCAAGGCATCTCGATACATTCCCCAATCTCGAAGCAGCATGACTCTGTAATTATTAAGATATCGAATGAAGTCTTTGTAGTAATGCGCATACAAGCCAATATCCAGCTTGTGAGACAAATCGCTAATAAGCCAAAGGGCTTTAGCTTTATTCTTTTTGTAAACTAAAGACTGAATCGCATCTGGTATTTTGAATCTTTCCACTTTAGAAAAAATTTAAATTGTGATATATCAATCCATCAACCCAATTTTCAAACATCCTTAAAGTTAGAATATTATTAGATATTAATATATGTATTTGAGTTCAAAAAATGATTACACTAATAAATCATATCTCATTGAATATTTGCATATTAATAGTATTCGGCAGGATCATACTCTCCATTCGAATCTATATGATCATCACTGATCGACTTTTCAATATCCTTCGTGCAAAAACCGCAAAGTGTTCTTCCCATATCCACTGCTTCCTTTATTGTTGTCGTTTCAATATCCATTGAACATCTATTAAGTCCAAAGCAATTTGGATACAAATGATAACTCTTTGATTGAGGTCCGGTACATATATAAACATATGATTCTTTATTCACCTTATGCGTACAAGAAGTCAGAAGGAGCACAATTGAAATGGAAAGAAATAATCGTTTCATGGTTTATCTATTCTTTATTTATAGCCGCTAAGGCCCCGGATATTAATGACCATGTAAGTTCTAATACCAGCAGTGTAACAACTAATGACCCAAAAATTCCAAATACTGAATTATCTAAAGTCCATAGAACGTAACAAAGTCGAATACAATTGGCAACAGCCAAAATTGAAATTGTTGAGAAGCTTAGCCAACCAATAGGAGAAATATAAGATGTTAATGCTACAAGCATTGAGGCTAACAAGTTAAAAATTCCCCATATAGCTCCTCCAAAAAAGATAACTACCAAAATGAACCAAAACTTACTAAGGGTTAACAACCAGATAAACAGATAGGCTAACGCTATGTTAATTAACGACATTACTAATATGCAAATTGGAAAAAATAATAGTACTCTAAGTGCCACCGATGCAATTTTCAAAAGACCATTTTTTTTCATTTTAGTGCATTTTTATCATTCTAAATATTTCCTTTTCAACAGGTTTTCTTATTTTCTAAAAAAAGCCACTTTTTAACATCTTTCATAAATAATCCACATTGAATGCAAATAATTTAGTAATTGAAAGTCAGCATCAAATATAATTAAAAGAATCAAATAGGTCACATATGACCTAATATAAATGGCCATCATTTTTCACTTTAGCAGAATGAAAAACGACCATCAAAAGATGTTTCTAAAAGAGTTCGGGATGAACTTGCGGCAACTAAGAAAAGAAAAAGGTTTTACAATGGAGGCCCTTGCTGATGAGGTTGGATTAGAGTATCGACAACTGGGTAGAATTGAACGAGGGGAAGTGAATACAACCATAGTAACCTTGTTAAGGATATCAGAAGTTCTGAAAGTTGATCTAAATGTATTATTTATCTTCACAAAGACTGAGAAGTTAAATTGATGACGGAAGTCCGTAAGCAGCAAGCTAATACTATTATGAGAACTTAGTGAATCCATAAGGTCCTTGTCTTAAATTGGATATGAAGCGACTTCCTGTGCTGGGTAGTCGTTTTTTTTATATTGATTTATAATTTGTAGTATATTTGAGAACGTAAAAACACGCTCAATCAAATAAGAAACATGCGGTTACTGAACCATTAACTGCGATTGCTCATCGAATTGCACATCTTAAATAATCCATATAATTGCAACTCCTTACAAACATGCCATTACACGTGTGTTAGCTGCCATTTTAGAGCGCACATATTGAGGACCCTGCTATTTTGAAACTAATTTCCAAGAGAAAGATATAATCTCAGCAGTGGTGCACATAATTTGTTTATACCTTATGACAGTGAATTCTGTTAGAACAAGTAAGTTTTGCTTACTGTAATAATTATGAACGCTCACAAACTGAGCAATAATAAAAATTAAAAATGGGAAAGAGTCTTCTTCAAAACTTAAAGGATCTTCAGGTCACTGATAATGAAATTCCTGATAGGGAGGGAATACATGCAAATTCAAGAGATTTTGTATTAAAGCCAGAGCTTTATCCTTACCAAATTTATACTATACTAAAAGAAAATTTTGGACTACCGAATAATTTCTCATTTGATGAGGATAAGAGTCAGTGGCAATGGTTATTTTCATATAAAGATTTCCATATTGAGATATATGATTGGAAGTCATTTAGCACATCAATTGCAATTTACCACCAAGAGTATAGTGAAGAAAAAAGTAAACAACTCGCTGAAGCTATAAACGATTTGCTGGTTAAAGCAGCAAATAAAAAGAAATCGCTAATCAAAGCAAAAATTAAAGAATCAAAGCATAAGATATTAAGAAACCCCTTTATAACATATTACTCTACTGCTGAAAATCTACTTAATTTATCAGTACAACTAGATAAAATTGAGTTGAAAAATTCAGAAACTAAATTAATTGATGCTCTTGATGATATCTCTGATGTTTTCATTTATCAAATAGACTTTTGGGATAAAAAGTTTGATCTTTATCGCTCATCATTTCTGATGTATATGTCTTCTTTGGAAGGGTTTATTAATATTCTTTATGAGCTTTATTTAAAAAGAGAGCTAAGACATGAAAGACTTTACGATAAAATCTCGCGTGAACAAGTTGATGTGAAATTAAGACTTGCTCCAATTTATTGTGATGGATTTGAAACCAAAACTATTAATCATGAAGATGATAGGTTTAAAAATTATTTGCGACTCATAAATTTAAGAAATGACTATGTTCATGCAAATCTTGTCAAATCACTTGAAAGCTATGTGATTGAAGAAGATGAATATACTTTTATTTTAGAAAATGAGGATCAGTCATTAATTCCTACTGATATTAATAATTTGGATTTTAAACATGTTGAGTTTGCAAAAAAGTGTGTTGATGAGATTATTGATTTAGTTTTTGAATCAATGGATGTTCGAACACGAAGAGAGTTTAAGAAAGTAATATATGATGAACAAATTGAAGTTGAGGATGAAGATGGAATTTTAATGCCAATTAATTAAAAAAAAACGGCAGCTAACACCAGGTAAGCCACAGGCTACCACTCAGGCGAAATACGCCTTCGTTCCGCCCGCGCTCTACCTACCCGTTAGCGGCAATACAAGAACCCGTATCTCAAATTATTTACAAAATTGATAATTATGAAGAAAACAAAATGGTTGATTTATACCGTCCTTATTGGATTAATTCCATTTTTTGTGAGAAGTTTTATATGTCTATTTGATAAATCAGGATCAGTTAATTACTGGCTAAATGAATCTGATTTTATAATTTTTGGTTTGATTCTGAATTTATCTAACATAAATGAATTGGAGGATAAGAAGCTTGATGATAAAGTATGGAAGACAAAAAATATTGGGTTTTCATTATTCCAAATAATTCTATTCTCAGCAATTTTTGCAATTGTGAGTTATTCTGATTTTAAACAAAATAAAGACTTGGATTTGTTTGCAGTAAAAACATGTTCAATAGTTCTTGCTTTCGTTTCATTTATTTTTAGCTACTCAATTTTTAATCGACTAACATCAATCAAAGAGTATGAATAATTTAATTGTTATCCTGACAATCATCTGTTCTGTCGTTGGATTGATATTATCCATACAGACACTCGTAAATACAAGAAAGAAGTATTATAATGAATATATAAATAAAAAACGACATGGAAAAAATTAGATCATTCTTGTATTTAGATAATTATAAGATGTATTCCATTTCTTCACAATTATTCGAAGGACTTACGGAATATATCGTTACTAGCAATGAGCACACAAGTGGTGAGAGTGAATCTCAGAAAGGACCCGTTGGTAGTGGTAAAGTATTAGGTGATATTATCCAGAAATCCTCCAATCAAACTGAAAAAAGGTTTTTACATGATTATTCTTATAACCTTTTTGAAAAAGCTTTGATAGAAAAGGGAAAAGTATTAGAGTTTGACAAGACAAATGTTAGTGTGCAAATTGATAAACTTGGTGAATATAGTTTTATTAAAGTAACTGGCCGACTGATTTTTAATGATTTGAATATTATTGAAGAGACACTAAAGAATTTTAATACAATAGGTGAAGCATTAGGTTATGTTACACAAAAAGCAGCATTCGATGAGCAAGTTAAAGAATTAACCACTCAAGCGAATAGTATTACTGATAGAAACCAGAAGGCTCAAGCACTTAACTTAGTTAAAAATAAGGCGCTTTTTAAGAAATATCTAATGGATGAAAGTCTAATGCTTGATGAAGATTATATTAAACATTTAGCTTACATTATAAATTTTGGATATAATCAGCAGTTTGAAGTTCAAGTCCCATTAAATGAATCGTGTTTAATAAGTGCACAACTAAATCGTGAAAACTTAAAAGATGAAGAACGACGAATAATAAAGAAGTATTCTAGAGAAACAGAGAAAGAATTTGTGCTTTTTGGTATTCTAACTCAAATTGAGAAAGAATCTGAAAGAGATACTCTTTTGATTAATACAACCGATGTTGGAAGTGTTGCGATGAAAGAAAGTATTATGAATTTAGTAAGGACTTTAACAGGTGTTGAGAGAACATTTACTGGAAAACTTGATTACGAGATAATTGTAGACCCGATTTCAATATATATAGAATTGTAAAAGTAATAAAATGTACTGCCGCTAACATCAGCTAAGCCACAGTAAACCAATGAAATACATTGGTTTCCCGCGCTCTAGATGCCCGTTAGTGGCAATTTTGTGTGCGCTGAACCATACTTCACTGCAACGTTGAAGCATGGGAACTGTAAGAAAGATGGAGGTAGGTCCTCCGCTGGCGATGTACAGGCATAGCCAGCAAACCACCCCACGGTGCTGAACGGGTGACTGCGAGGTATTGAGCGGTTGGGGAAAAAGTCCTGTTAGAAGGATTAGGTAGGAATAGAAAAGATGAACGAAAGTGATCCCCCGATGAAGTGTCGAGAAAACGAGCATTCTGTCAAAACCGCTGGAAAAGTTGGCAGCGGGAGGAGTACGACGGATAACCTGATTTACTGGTCGTACGGCAGGCGTCATGTAGGGGGCATGAGTTCTATTCAGGCTTTCTTACGGAACAGCGGAAGTCATACGGATATATGAAGGAAAAGGCACAAGCGGGGCAAACACCTGTTAGACCGAATACCGATGCTCCGTATGATGGCGGACTCGTTCGTAGTAGTGATGAAGTTCCTGTAATGGGGATGGAGCGAAGGGGCGAGGTTGTACAGTTGGAGCTGCCGTTGCCAACCTTGGATTCCCAAGGGAGGGTCAGCGTGGTTTCGACAAAAAGTATCCCGATTACCAAACAGATGGTTTGGAAGGCGTACAAGCATGTACGTCGCAATCATGGTGCTGCCGGTATCGACAATGAGACGATAGAGTGGTATGAGGAACGTCTCTCGGACAATCTTTATATCCTTTGGAATCGTATGAGCTCCGGTTGCTACTTTCCCCCTCCCGTGTTGGAGGTGGAGATACCAAAATCGGATGGGCGCATGCGCAAGTTGGGTATTCCTACGGTCAACGACCGTATTGCCCAACAAGTGATTAAGGCCTATCTGGAACCAAGACTTGAAGCGGAGTTTTCCCCGCTGTCTTACGGTTACCGCCCATTGAAGAGTGCCCATCAGGCATTGGCACAGGTACAACGTAACGTACGCCAGTTTGCATGGGTGATCGATATGGACATAGCTGGATTCTTCGACCACATGTCCCACGACCTGCTGATGAAAGCACTGGAGCGACACGTGGAAGAGAAATGGGTGAAGATGTACATCAAACGATGGCTGACCGCACCCATTGAAGACCGTGAGGGCAACCGACGGAACAGGGAAGGAGAGGGTACACCGCAAGGTGGAATCATCAGCCCCCTGTTGGCCAACTTGTTTCTGCATTACGCTTTTGACAAATGGATGGAAAAGACGTTTCCGCACCTGAGTTTTGTTCGCTATGCCGATGACATCATCGTGCATTGCAACAGTCAGATGGAAGCGGAGAATGTGCTGACCACCATCAAGGAGCGTTTGGGCGATTGCAAATTGGAACTGAACGAACGAAAGACAAAGATTGTGTATTGCAAGTCGTGGCATAGAAAAGCCCCCTTCAAGACCGTCAAGTTCGACTTTCTAGGTTTCAGCTTTCAGCCCAGACCGACAGCAAGCAAGGATGGTGGTCTGTTTCTTGGTTATGATTGCTCCATCAGCCTAGAGAGCGAGAAGAAAATTGCGAACACTATCAGGGAGACCAATTTCCAACGATGGACACATAGTAGTATCACCCGAATAGCGGATTACTTCAATCCTAAGATTCGTGGTTGGATAAACTACTATGGCAAGTTTCGGAAATACAACCTGATGCGGATTTTCAGTTGGTTCAACTGGCGTCTCATCAAATGGGCAGTAAGACGATTCAAGCGTTTCCATGGCAGCATGCGTCAGGCTGGCAATTGGGTTCGGCGTTTAGCAAAATGCTATCCGTACCTTTTTGTCCACTGGCAACAGGGCTTTCAAAACGCTTGATTACTTTTGTACAACAAGAGCCGTATGATGGGAGACTATCACGTACGGATCTGTGAGAGGCTGGGGGGGAAGTTCCCCTGGCCTACTCGACAGAACCCGTCCATTTTGGATATTGCTATAATTCAACAAATAAATTAAGATGAAAGCTGATAATGTAAAAGTTACTACGACTTCTGGATTTGAAGGAGTGGAGATTGTTGAATATTTTGAACCAATAACTGCTCATGTTGTGGTTGGCATGAATTTATTTAAAGATTTTTTTGCTGGTTTAACGGATATATTCGGCGGCAAATCAAACACCTATCAAAATACCTTAGCATCCATAAATGAGGACGTTATTGATCAATTAAGGAGAAAAGCGAATGCAATAGGAGCAAATTGTATACTTGGTTTGAAAATTGACAATGATGAGATTTCTTCACAAAATAAGTCAATGTTAATGGTCACTGCAGTAGGAACTGCAGCTAAGGCTAATTTCCCTCAAAAAGCTAAAAATACTTTTTCAGCCTCAGTTGTAGATGTAATTGACTTTGATAAATTTGATTTCTTACGTAGAAAGAGAGAGTATCTTTCAAAGATTGATGACAATAGCTTCTCAATAGACGATGAATTTATCGAGTTTGCAATTTTTAATCGCGTTCCGGAGTTTGCAGATTTCTTTATTTCTGCATTATCACAATCCTCCCCAAGTTCAATTCGCATCATAGAATATTTTGGTCTTCTCGATCATGATTATGCAATTGACAAATTATACAACGTTTTGAAGGACGAGAATATCAAATTCATTAAACCAAAGGTTGTTGCGATATTAGCTGATTTGCAACTTGTTGATTTCAAAAGGATAATTGATATAATTAAAGTCGGAAGTTTTGAAACCCAAAAGACTACCCTTCAATTATTGAAGTATGATAAAAGTAGTTTTGATCATACTGATATTGAGTCAATTAAAACCCTATTAGTGGTAATTGAATCATATTTACAAGAAAGAGGAACTGTTATCACGAAAAAGAAAGCTCTACTTTCAAAAGAAAAAGACGTCTGGCAGTGTGAATGTGGAAAAGAAAATGAGATTGAGATCTATTTCTGTTCAAATTGTAGTAAAGATACCTATGGATTTTATGAAAGAGAATTTAACCCGAGTGAGGCAATTGAAAAACTTAAAGTAACGCTGTGTATTTTATTAACATCATTAAAATAAGAAAAACGGCCACTATCAACATCTAATCCACAGTGCCCCTAGCACTTCGCTCGAAGTCACATTGCGGCCTAGCCCAACCGTTATTTGCAATTTGAGAAGCTCACTAATAAACATTATCATGACTTTATACAGAAAAATAGCAACTAAAAAATCAGGTGATGAGAGACTGACTTTTGACAAAAAGCAATTGACATTTTCTCTACATGATTTTTGGAGTTGGAATATGTCTGAAATTCTCTCAAATGCTACGCGTGAGATTTTTTTTTAAAGTATATTGTTGGTACTACAATTAATCGTAAGCGTTCGGTGAACCCCGTATTTTCCCTCTGAAAAAAGATTCCCGTTTTTGAGAGAATCTCCTAAATGTTCATAGAACTATGAGAGTTTCAGGACCCGATTTCGGAGACGTCTTTGGTTTTTCCCTTGACGTTGTGAGGTAGCAGTTCCGCCAAATCCTTGCCGTAGTCCAGATCGTAATCGTGGACGTTGCTTAGGAAGGAGACGAGCCATTCACGGAAGTTTATATTACTCCCCAATTCTTGTAACACTTGTATGTAAGCGTTCTCAGTATTTATAAGTGGGTGTATTGGGCTAGGGAGGAATAAACATAAATTTTTTGGAATTATTTTTTTAGAGAGTGATGAATAGACAATTGTAGAAATTCCGACTTTAATTTATTTGAATTAAAAAGAATAGTTACATTTAAACTCTATAATGTGTAAACATTAGATAATTAGTATTTACGTTTTTATATTGAGAAGTAGTTATTTATAAACATTGTTATTAATAAAGAAAAGGCAGATGGATTCCTCAAAAATTAACAGCTTTATAAACTTTTGTAGAGATTTAAAAGGTGATGAAAAGGGTGAAGCGCAAACCTTTTGCAATCATTTCTTTCAACTTTTTGGCCATCAAGATGTTATATCCGCTAGTGGCTCATTTGAAAGTAGAATTAAATTTTCGAATGATTCTACAAAGTTCGCTGATTGCATTTGGGAACCTATTGGTCATTCGGGTGTTCTTATCGAGATGAAAAAGAGGAAGGAAAAGAATCTTGAGAAACATTTTCCACAGGTACGTGATTACTGGATTGAAATGAATCCTGAGGTTGTGATTGGACCTAGTGCTCAAAAGCCACGTTTTATTATTCTATGCAATTTTGATACATTCATAATTTATAAAGATTTGTGTAAGGTTGATGAGGTTTGCACAAACGAATTGGTAGATAGAATTGCTTCCTTTAATTTCATGTATTTAGAAGAAAAGGCACCTGTTTTTAAAATCAATACAACAGAAATATCTGAAGGTGTTGCAAAAACTATAGGTGAATTATTTAAATATCAAATTTATGAAAGGCACAATGATCATGAAAAAGTACAACGTTTCCTGTTACAGTGCATCTTGGCAATGTTTTCTGAAGATTTTGGGTTGCTTCCTAATGCCTTGTTTACTCAAATAGTTCGAGAATGCATTGGAGGAAAGAATAATTCTTACGATGCTTTAAATGCCTTGTTTACTCAAATGGCAAGTTCAAAGCAGGCAATAGGTGGCCGTTATAAAGACGTCCCCTATTTTAACGGAGGTTTGTTTAAAACAGTTGATCCTATAGAGCTTGACGGTTATTCATTAATTTTATTGGAATCTGCATGTAGCTGTAACTGGAAACATGTTAATCCAGCCATCTTTGGTTCGTTATTTGAGGGTACTATGAATAGCAAAGAGCGTCATCAATATGGAGCACATTTTACACGAGAGGTTGATATTTTTAAGATAATTAATCCAACGATAATAAGACCTTGGAGAGAGCGAATAAATAAAGCAAGAACGCAGAGTGAATATTATAAACTCCTTGAAGATTTATCACGATTTAAGGTGCTTGACCCTGCATGCGGATGTGGTAACTTTCTGTTCGTTTCATATCTAGCTTTACGAGAAATTGAATTTGAAATTATAGAGAAGATAATTGAAAAGTTTAAACGTATTGATTCTTACAAATTCTCGTCCTCTTATATAAGTACACAACAGTTTTTTGGTATAGATATACAGCCAGTTGCGGTAGAAGTTGCAAAAGTTACGATGATGTTGGCTAAAGAAATTGCAAGTGAAATGTGGAATTCACGTAGATCGATTACACATCTTGACTTTAACGCAAGTCTTCCACTTGAAAACATGGAAGATAACATAATTTGTAAAGATGCCTTGCTCGAACCATGGCCTGACTTTGATGTTGTAATTGGTAATCCACCTTACCAAAGTAAAAATAAAATGAAGCAGGAAATGGATAATACTTATATTGATAAAGTCCGAGCCGCTTTTCCCACTGTTTCAGGTCGAGTTGATTTTTGTGTATATTGGTTCAGAAAAGCACACGAGTTAATGAAAGATGGACAACGAGCAGGCCTTGTTGGAACTAACTCAATTCGCCAAAATGATTCGAGAATTGGGGGACTTGACTACATAGTTCAAAATAATGGCACAATAACGGATTCTGTTTCAACAGAGGTTTGGTCTGGCGATGCTGTTGTATATGTTTCAATAGTGAATTGGATAAAAGGCACCTATTCAGGTGAAAGAATGCTTAGCTCACAAATTGGAGATTCGGTAAACTCTCCGTTTGAATACTTAACCCCATTAAATATTAACTCCGCTTTGACTGCAGAAATAGACGTGAGTCAAGCCAAGGTTCTTGAAGTTAATAAAGCGTCAGGAGCATGTTATCAAGGTCAAACGCATGGGCATAAGGGGTTTCTTATTGAAACATTTGAAGCGGAGTCAATTTTAAAAATGAATCCAAAGAATAAGGAAGTCCTATTCCCCTATTTGACTGGTGATGATTTATTAGGAAATATTAATTCGTTACCTTCAAGATATGTTATTGACTTTGGAAATAGAGAGATTTTTGAAGCAAGTAGTTATCCTGATTTATATAAACGTACTACTTTAACTGTTTATCCAGACAAAAAAAAGAAAGCTTTGGATGAAGCTATAAGGAATGAGAAAGCACTAGATGATAATCCTAAAGCAAAAGTAGGAAAAGACCATTCTGCTGCTTTTAAGAATTGGTGGCAGTTGTTTAGATCACGCCGCGAAATGTTACAAACAATAGCTCCAATTTCTCGTTATGTTTGTTGTTCTCGAGTTTCTAAACGTCCAATTTTTGAATTTGTCAGTTCCTCTATTCATCCAAATGATGCATTACAAGTGTTTCCTTTAGAGGATGATTATTCTTTTGGTATTTTGCAATCAAAAGTTCATTGTGTATGGTTTAATGCACGTTGCTCTTCATTAAAAGGTGATACACGTTATACATCTGATACTGTTTTTGATTCGTTCCCTTGGCCTCAGAAACCTACTGAGAACGACATAGCACAAATAGCAAAGTTCGCTTTTGAGCTACGTGTAAAAAGGCGCGAATTAATGTGCATTTATAGTTATTCTTTAAGAAGCCTGTATAAGTTAATGGAAACTTCATCAAATAATGAAATTTCCAGAATACAAGAAAATTTAGATAGAGCTGTTCACTCAGCATACGGAATAAAAAAGAAAGATGATATATTAACCTTTTTATTTAAGCTTAACCAGGAATGTCATGAAAAGGAATTTTCCCATATTGATATACAAGGACCTGGTTTGCCTATTAACTTAAAAAACAAGAAAAGTTATGTAACTGATGATTGCGTATCGATTTGTGAAAAATAATGAATGGGAAAAATTATAAGGGATCATATTATTAAATTTATCACGAATATATAAATTAACGAAAAATACACTTCAATGATAGAAATCACCGAGAAAGAGGTTGATAAGTTTAACAAAGACCGGATTGTTCAACAAATGGAATATCAACATCTTGAGAAAATGGTAAAGATTTATAAAAAGCGGATTAATAAGGGGATTTTTAAATTGACTGTTCAGTGGGAAACAAACATTTCAAACATGGATTTTGACAAATTAAAATCGAAATATACAGACATTAGAAAAAATATTCTTTTATCCGAAAGTCAAGTAATATATCTTAATCTTGATAAAGTGGTAGCAAGAAATTGCTCTAATCCCGACGGGATTTTCCCTAAAGATAACCTTTGGGCTGCAGAACGACTGCCAAACAAAATTGCTAGTTTGGTGGAATTTATTGAAAATGGGAATTTAGTTATTCCACCAATAATTGAAACTAATGGTAATGAAAGCCTTCAAATTGTAGACGGCTTTCATCGAATTGCAATATGTCGTTTCTTACAACTTGAGGAGATCCCGTTTTTGATAGAGAATAGACTTATACAATACATTGAAGATTTAAAATGACTCTCATTAATAAAAATTGGCTAAGGGCAACAGTAAAAGTGAAATCAAATATGAATAGTTATCAATCAAATGCCTAATAAACAATTCCTACAAAATTGAAAGTTGCGCCTGCCTTCAGTGTTAGGTAGACTGCCGTTTTGAATATTATTTGACTGCTCATTTGCTTCAAATATACCAAACATTAAAGTAGATTATTTATATTGCCGCTTACAACCCATTAGTATTTATACTTATGCCAACCCCAACATTTACAATCGACCGTAGTCCTGACCTAAACCCCGTTTTCATGATTGGTATAGATGAGATGTTCCTAGACTATGAATTTTCCTACCATGACTTGATTGAATTAAGTAATGTGATATCGCAAGCCATTGAGGACGAAAAAAATGCGATGAATTAATCCTAACACTAGGGAACTTGTCGACATTTATTTGTCGCATAATTACAATGAGTCCTGTACTTTAAACAAAAATTGCGGAGATTCAGAAAATTAATTGCAATCAACCGTCAATATTTGTATCAGAATGCGAATTTGACTCGCATTTTTCGGCAATTACTGCCAAAAGGTATTATATTTGCACACCTGTTTACCTGTTTTATGCCATGAAATATGCAATTGTAGTTTAAATTTCTTTTAGCTACCCCTATTCATCACTGTAAATCTCACAAACTTCCTCCAAAATGCAAAACGAAAACGATTATAATGCAATTGTAGTAATTGGCAATTGGAATCTTAGTATCTTTTCAGAAGAATGGGTCAGGAAATTTATTCTTACAGATGAAAAGGAATTGGAAATTGAAATTCCCCTACAACCGGGTAATTCAATCAGATATTCTACTCCCGATTTTCGATTTTTCATTAATGGAGTAAAATTGTGTTTCTCTATTTTAAACACTAAAGACGAAACCTACGAAAAAATCGTACGATACGCCCTAAGGACGCTTGAGGTATTACAACATACGCCAATTTCTGCGTATGGTATTAATTTTAATCTATTAATTAAAAGTACTCAACAAGTAGAAGGTCTGTTTCATTTAGCTGACTCAGAATCATTATCAAACGCTTTTAGAATAAAAGAAACAAGCATTACTAGAATCTTTGATATGCCCGATTTAGAATGTGAACTAAATCACTTCATCATTAATTCAAGTGAAGGCATAATTATGAAATTTAATTTTCATAGTGTAGCGACCTCGTTTGTCCAATTTAAATCAAGGTTTGATATTGATACATTTTTTGAAAAAAAGAAAAGAGCATTTGATATTCTGAATAATATTTATGGATTAAAACTTTCTGAATCTTAATTCAATAAAAAATGGGAACTATAGACTCTTGTCCAACTCCAAAAATAGATTACTCACCGAAAAATAATGCAGTTATTTATGAATCGGAAGATCCTTCTGTTACCAATGAATCTGGTAAAGAATGGAATAGAATCCCTATGACTTGGAAAAATTCGCCTTCGCTTTCAAATTCGGAGTGTAATGCAAGCGTACTTGATGTCGCAGCCTATATTCTTGAGAAAATTGGTGAATTGTCCTCTATAAAGCTTCAGAAACTTGTTTACTATTGCCAAGCATGGTCGCTTGTTTGGGATGAAAAAGCATTATATCCAGAACAAATTGAAGCATGGGCAAATGGTCCGGTTGTTCGTGAGCTCTTTAATTATCATAAAGGATTCTTTTCAATTTCAAAAATTGAGATCGGCAATTCTGATTGTTTGAGTCATAGTCAAAAAGACACAATTGATAATGTGTTAAATTTCTATGGGGATAAATCCGCCCAGTGGTTAATAGACCTGACACACATGGAAAATCCATGGTTAAATGCTAGGAAAGGCCTTTCAAGCTTTGAACGTGGGCAAAAAGTAATTTCACTCGAATCTATGGCTGAATATTACAGTTCATTATAATGTGTGTTAGAATACCAAGAATACAAAACGAACCTAATACTCAAAAGAAATCCAAAGTTTCAACTGACCCTGTCAATTTTAATAAATTGAACCCATGTTGGCAAATTGGAAATATTGATTATGAAGGTTTTTGGGGCTATTCAAACAAAAGCGAGAAGATTTATTTTGAAATTAATCAAGATCTTACGGATTTGATTAATGATGATGCCAATTGTGATATTGCTATTGGCAATGCATTGCTTGAATTAGATCACAAAGAATATAATAATATTGAAGATTTCTTTGGAAAACTTCATAGTAATTCCAGTATAGAAATCCCAAACATTGTAGTAAAAGCTGTTACTAAATGTATTCAAAGACACTTCTTCATTAAAAGAATTCTGCCAAAGTTAAAGGAATTCGAAAGGCTTACTTGGTATGAAATCGAAACGCTATTGTCCAAAAATGAAAAGACTAGGCATCACAGTATTAGCGTTTTAGATTGTTCTCCTCGTGCACAAAAGAGACTTCGCGAGCTCAAACTAAATGATGTTGAGGAAATTTTTTCATTTAGGCTAGAATGGGATCTAAGAGTTATTGGACTGAAAAAACTAAATTATCTTCAGATACTTTGGATAGATGAAAATCATGAAGTTTGTCCAGGTAAGTAATTCTTTCAACTAATTTTTTAATATGTCTAACCATGGAAAACATCGACCCCTTACTCGGGATTATTATCGTCGTTTTTGGAATTCTTAATCTCATTCTGTTCTTTAAAATGTGGGGAATGACAAACGATGTCCGTGCAATTAAGAATCATTTAATCAAAGAAGAAAAACCCACAATTTCGGAAAATGTTACAACCGATGACGGATGGGCAGAAGATGCAACTGATCAAGAAAAAAGAGAAGCATCTAAACTGTTTTACAGATTGGAAGTGGGTCATGTCGTCGCCAAAGTGATTTCCAAAAAGAAAATGGAGATTTGGACTTCAAAATTTTGGGAAGCTGAAAAAGGAAACCCGGACTACAAATTAATTTTTCAAAAATGAGTTTTTTTCTATGGCACCAATCCCCAAAAAAACTTACGTGCAAATTCACCTAGTCATTCATTCTCTTAATGTTTTATGCGGCCAATTTAGATAAATGTTGGCCATTGTTTTAGGAATGTTTTAGGTGAATTAAAAAAGCACCTACAAATTCCTTTGTAAGTGCTTGAGGGTCATTTGTCGGGGTGACTAGATTCGAACTAGCGACCACCCGCCCCCCAGACGGGTACTCTAAACCGGGCTGAGCTACACCCCGTGCTAAAT
>Ga0302215_10000709_pt1 | contig 24567 bp, 20 predicted proteins | sample II_Fen_N3_1_FD_194580 | JGI IMG/M metagenome (GOLD analysis project Ga0302215, IMG submission 194580) | Peat permafrost microbial communities from Stordalen Mire near Abisko, Sweden - II_Fen_N3_1 | ecosystem: Environmental > Terrestrial > Soil > Wetlands > Permafrost | place: Sweden: Abisko... | reverse complement strand
TGTACAATGAAGCAGGCGCCAAATACTCTTATTGTAGGCGATAAAACTGGCGGTGGGGGTGGTATGCCTTTATCGAGTGAATTGCCTAATGGGTGGTTAGTGCGTTTTTCGGCTGTACCTATGTTTGATGCCAATATGAACCAAATAGAGTGGGGAATAGATCCCGATATAAAAGTGGATATGAGCTCGGCTGATGAAGCTGCCGGATACGATACAATTATTGAAAAAGCAATATCATTGACTAAATAGGAGAAGAGCTATAAGAACATGCAGTTTGTTCTTATCTCCAACTTCTTACCTCTTGCTTCTGAATGAAATGAAAAAACTTAAAATAACTGAAATGAATCGCCTCACTATCGAGGAATTCAAAGAAGAAAAGAAGACGCCTTTTGTCGTTATATTGGATAATGTCCGCAGTTTGCACAATGTTGGATCGGTGTTTCGTACAGCCGATGCATTTCTGGTGGAAGCTGTTTATTTGTGCGGAATAACCAGTACGCCACCACAAGCAGAGATTCACAAAACAGCGTTAGGTGCAGAAAATACTGTAGATTGGAAATATTACGAAGATACACACCTTGCTGTTACAGAGTTGAAGGCGCAAGGTTACACCGTGTTTGCCATAGAGCAGGCAGTTGGAAGCACCATGTTGACTAATTTGCAGTTAGATAAATCGAAAAAATACGCTGTTATTTTGGGCAATGAAGTAAAAGGTGTTCAACAATCTGTTGTTGATGTCTGCGATGCTTGTATTGAAATTCCGCAATTTGGGACAAAACATTCACTCAATGTGAGTGTTACCGGCGGAATTATTATTTGGGAATTCTTCAAAAAGATGAAGACACATAACCCCTAATGGAGGAATAATTGAGATTTGAATAAATTAGATAACACATTTTAAAAATCTCCCTAATGGAGGTTTGGAGGTCATTATGGATTGGAGAGATAAATTAAACGAAGTAAAGAATATTGTTCCTCAAGTAAAGGAAACACCAGAAGAGACTATTATAACGCCCGCAAAAAAACGTCAGTCTGAGCCTCTTCGGGTTGAATTGGATAAGCGTAACGGTAAACCTGCCACGCTTGTTACTGATTTTATGGGGAAAGATGATGAATTAAAAGATCTGGCCAAGTTGCTAAAAGTAAAATGTGGAGCTGGTGGTTCATCGCGTGACGGAGAGATACTGGTGCAAGGTGACTTTCGGGTGAAGATTTCGGAGATATTAATAGAGATGGGTTTTAAAGTAAAGAATATAAATTTTAAGTAGACACACTAAATTTCTTTAAAATGTAAGTTGATTTGATATTGAGGCTACAACATTTTATTAATTTTGTCGTTGTAGTTACATATTTATAATTAATACAAATGTCATGAAGATCAAAAGAAAAAGTTTAGTGTTAGTTTTGTTCGTATTGTGTTTGGTGCTTTTTACAGCAGTAAGTTGCACTACTAATGATCCGGTAAATGCAACAACAGGAGCAACTAAAACTGCGTAATTACACTTCTATAAGAAATTTCGGGAGCACATATTTCCTGTTTAGTGATTTTAAAATAACAGCATCGGCTGAATTTCTATTGTGAAGTTCAGCCGATGCTGTTTTTGTCTTTTTGAAACTTAATTGTATCTTTGAGATAAATTTTTAGCTATGCTCAACATTTATCGCGCTTCGGCCGGATCCGGCAAAACTTACCGACTTACGCAAGATTATATCCATTTGCTATTCGACCCAAAACGGGAACGGGCACACCGTCGTATTTTGGCGGTAACTTTTACCAACAAGGCAACCGACGAGATGAAAACGCGCATTTTGAAGGAGTTGCATGCACTTTCGCAAGGTGGAAAGTCAGATTACCGCCAGGGGTTGATGGCTAAATTCCGATTGGACGAAGAAGCTGTCAATGTTAGGGCAAAACATATTCTTACTACCATTCTTCACGATTATTCGTCGTTTTCTATCAGTACCATCGATCGCTTTTTCCAGCAAGTAATCCGTTCGTTTGCCCGTGATATTGGAGTACATGGAGGTTATAATCTGGAATTGGACAATACTGCAACTTTGGAACAATCAGTGGATAATTTGTTTCTTGATTTATCTAAAGATGAAAATAAACAATTACTGCAATGGCTCACTGCTTATGCCGAAGAACGTATTGAGCAGTCAGAAAACTGGAATATGCGGAGCAATATCATGGATTTGGGCAAAGAAATTTTCAAGGAAAGTTACCAACACAAAGCCGAAGATACCAACCGCAAGCTTCATGAACGCGAGTTTTTGACCAATTACCGCAAAAGCTTACGCGAGATAAAAATCACTTTCGAAGCCAAAGTGAAACAAACTGCCACTGAAGGTTTAAACGTGATGGCGCGTAATGGTTTGACGCACGAAGATTTTGCTTACAAAACCACCAACACGCTCGAAAAGCTGGTGAAAGGTAAACTGGAAATCAGTGCTCGCTTTATAAGTTTTGCTGCGGACGTGACCAATTGCTATACCAAATCAAAACCACAAGATGTGAAGTCGGCAATCGAAACGGCTTACAATAGTGGTTTGGGAAAGTGTTTCCAACAAATTGTGGAGCTGTTGAGTGTCGACATCGTGACCTACAATTCGGCCGTAATGGTGCTCAAACATATCAATACGCTTGGTATTTTGTCCGATTTAGCTGTGCAAATAAAAAAGCTGACGGACGAGCAAAATACCATGCTGATTTCGGATTCCAACATGCTGCTCAACAAAATTATCGATAACAGCGACACCCCTTTTGTGTACGAAAAAACGGGCATTACCATCGATAATTTTATGATTGATGAGTTTCAGGATACATCCACACTGCAATGGAAAAACTTTCATCCACTGATGGCGAATAGTTTGGCGGCCGGCAAGTTCAACCTCGTGGTGGGCGACGTGAAGCAAAGTATTTACCGCTGGCGTAACTCCGACTGGAAACTACTCGACGAGCAAATACTTAGCGATTTCCGCCCCGAACAAATACACGAAGAGAATCTCGAAACCAACTGGCGTAGTGATAAAAATATTATCGATTTCAATAATTCGTTTTTTCGTCGTGCAGCCAATTTGTTGCAAAGTAAGTTGAACGAAAATTTACAAGCAGTGCTGCCAATTTACCCTTCATTGGAAGCTTTGACACATAAAATTGAACATGCCTATGCCAATATCCACCAACAGACTTCACCCAAAGCCGGAACGGGTAGGGTAGAGCTGCAGTTTATTGCTGCGGATGAAAATGAGGACGGTTGGAAAGCCGAAAGTCTGGAGCGACTGCCCGCTATGCTCGAAGAATTGCAAGGGCGTGGTTATCGTCCGGCTGATATTTGTATCTTGGTGCGAAAAAACGATGAGGAACAGCAGGTTATTCACCGTTTGCTGAACTATAAAACTACGGCAGAAGCCAAGCCGGATGTTTGTTACGATATTATGGGTAACGAAGGTCTGCTGATTGGTGCGGCTGCTTCGGTGCGTTTTGTGTTGGGCATTTTGCAGTTGTTTGTCAGCCCGGCTGACAGTATTCAACAAACGATAGTGAATTACGAATATGCCCGTGGTAAACAGCATAAATCGGAAAACGAAGCGCTAAACGATTGTTTTGTTGGAAACGATTCGAATTTTTCATCTTTATTTACCGATGAAGAAAATAGGGTATTGAGTCAGGTACAACACAGTTCGCTTTACGATATGGTGGAGCAAATCATCTCGTTATTTGGCATTGGTAGCTGGCATAACGAAGCGGTGTTTGTTCAGGCTTTTCAGGATGTGGTTTTTCGTTACACAACCGGCAAAACAGCTGACCTGAATAGCTTCCTGACTTGGTGGAAAAAGAATGGTGGCAAGCAATGCATTTCAACGCCCGACAACCAAAGTGCTATGCGTATTATGACCGTGCACAAATCGAAAGGTCTGGACTTCCGTGTGGTGATTATGCCTTTCTGCGACTGGGATTTGGACAGTCGTATGCGCAATATCCTTTGGTGCGAACCAACCGTGGCGCCATTCAACGAATTGCCTTTGTTACCAATTGAATATGGCTCTAAACTCGGACAATCTATTTTTGCCGAAAACTATTTTGATGAACAAATGCACCTGTTTATCGATAGTTTGAATGTGGCTTATGTGGCTTTTACGCGTGCCAAAAACGAATTGATTTGTATGGCTCCCGCACCTAAAAAGGAACTGGAAAGTCTGGATAGAATAAATTCATTGTCGACTTTGCTCACTGCCTGTTTTACTGTGGAAACTCCGGGTTTGGATGCAGAAATTATTCCGTTGTCGAAATCGTTCGACGCGCTTGAAAAAGTATTCTCATTGGGTGAGCCAATTCAGGCAATTTACAAAGATGCGCCGGACTCGGGAAGCAACGAAAAGATAAACAACTATCCCTCCGTTACCAGTTCCGACCGCTTGCGTATTCGTCATCAAAGTCTGGACTATTTGCTCGAAAATCAACAACTTACCGATAGCCGTTTGAATTACGGATTGATAATGCACGATATTTTACGGAACATTACCCGAAAAGATGATCAGGGCAATGCCATTCAGGTCATGATTCGTGATGGTAGAATTAGTGAGCTTGAAAGTGAGACGGTTATAAACGAAATGGAGAAATTCTGGAACCTTCCCGAAACCGAAACTTGGTTTGCTGCTGATGCCCGTGTGCTGAACGAAACCACCATTCTTATTCCAACCGGTGAGCAATATCGTCCCGATAGAGTGATCATTAAAGGAAATGAAGCCACGATTGTAGATTATAAATTTGGCGATAAAGAAAGCAAAACCTACATTCAGCAAGTGAAACAATACATGAGCCTGATTTCCGAAATGGGTTATCAAACCAGTGGTTTTGTGTGTTATGTGAGCTTGGGGAAGGTGGAGCGGGTTTAAATAGAAACGGCTGAATTTTTTAAAAAAAATCAGCCATTTCTATACTATTTTTCATAAGCAAGATATCCTACAGGATTTAGAGGTTTCTTGTCTTGATCATCTTTGTTTGCCATTTCAGTAAGAGCCTGATAAATATCACTGAATTGTAAATTTGATTCTATCATAAAATTCTCAAGTTTTTTATTTAACTCAGCATACCCCAAAGCATATTGACGAAGCGCTATAAAGGCGCGTACAATTTAAATGTTGATCTCTATGGCTCTTTCACTTCTTAATGCACTTGCCACCAGCATGGTAACACCATGCTCGGTGAAAGCATAAGGTAGCTTTCGTAACCCACCCCAACTTGATATCACAGATTGTGATTTCAAGTTTTCAAACTCCTTGTTGCTGAGTTGAAACATAAAATCAGTTGGAAATCGTTTGATGTTTCTTTTAACTGCTTGATTCAATGCTCTTGTTTCAACTTCATAAAGCCCTGCAAGGTCGAAATCAAGCATAACACGCTGTCCACGTATTTCGAAAATTTTGTTTTGAATAATCTGTAATTCCATCCGTTATAAAATTAAAAAATAAGGGATTCGAAAATTAATTATTTTATCTTAGAACAAATTTGGTTTCCGCTTTTTGGCTTCGTCCAAACTCAATAAATCTGCTTTTTTCGTTTGTTTTTCACGCAGCGCCTGATATTCAGTAGCAATGCCGGCTTCGTAAGCAATGTGATTTACTTTACTCATCAATTGAGCTACCACATGCGTATTTACCGAAGCATCTTTTACGTGAACAACCGGACCTTTGTAATTAGGTGCAATTTTTACAGCTGTATGAATCTTCGAAGTTGTGGCTCCACCAATCAATAAAGGAATGGTCAACCCAGCTTTTTGCATTTCGGCAGCCACAATGGTCATTTCTTCCAATGAAGGTGTAATCAAACCGCTCAAACCTACAATATCCACTTTTTCGTCAATGGCCGTTTGAATGATTTTGTCGGTTGGAGTCATAACGCCAAGGTCAATTACTTCGAAATTATTACAAGCCAATACCACGGCTACAATGTTTTTGCCAATGTCGTGTACATCACCTTTTACTGTAGCAATCAGGAATTTACCTGCTGATGAGCTTTGTCCCGGAACTTTTTGTTTTTCAATTTCCGGTTGCAAAACGGCTACAGCTTTTTTCATGGTTCGAGCTGTTTTTACCACTTGCGGCAGGAACATTTTTCCGTCACCAAACAACTCTCCAACGATATTCATACCACTCATCAACGGGCCCTCGATGATTTCGATGGCTGTATCGAATTGAGTCAATGCTTCGGCTAAATCTTCTTCTAAAAATTCGCTGATACCTTTTATCAATGCATATTCTAATCGACCTTGCAGTGGGCGTGAACGCCATTCGTCAACTTTTACTTCCTTTTCTCCCGAGGCTTGATTCTTGACTTTTTCGGCCAGTTCAATCATACGTTCGGTAGCATCGGGGCGGCGGTTCAGTACAATGTCTTCTACATGAAGCAATAATTCAGGTTCAATGTCCTGATAAATTTGCAACATGCCGGCATTCACAATTCCCATGTCCATGCCTTCTTTGATGGCATAATACAAAAATACGGAGTGAATGGCCTCGCGCACAACGTTGTTACCACGGAACGAGAATGAAAGATTGCTCACTCCACCACTTACTTTGGCGTGTGGCAGGTTTTGTTTAATCCAGCGTGTAGCATTGATAAAATCAACGCCGTAGTTGTTATGTTCTTCAATTCCGGTAGCAATAGCTAATACGTTCGGATCGAAAATAATATCTTGCGGTGGAAAACCCACTTTGTCGACCAGCAAATGATAAGCACGACTACAAATCTGTGTTTTTCGCTCCAAACTGTCGGCCTGGCCTTTTTCGTCGAACGCCATAACCACAACAGCTGCACCGTATGCGCGAATTTTGCGGGCTTTTGCCAGAAAATCTTCTTCGCCTTCTTTTAAACTAATAGAATTTACAATGCACTTTCCTTGTACGCATTTTAGTCCGGCCTCGATAACTTTCCATTTCGAAGAGTCGATCATGATTGGCACACGCGAAATTTCAGGTTCGGCAGCCACATAATTCAGAAAAGTAACCATTTCCTCTTTCGACTCCAACATGGCATCGTCCATATTTATGTCGATAACTTGCGCGCCTTCTTCCACTTGTTTGCGGGCAATGCTGAGTGCTTCTTCGTATTTTTTCTCGTTGATTAAACGTAAAAACATGCGTGAACCGGCTACATTGCAACGCTCGCCAATGTTGACGAATAAAGAAGAATTGTCAATCTCAATTTCTTCGAGTCCGGAAAGTTCTAATTTAGTGGATGCAATGCCGGGTTTTCTAACCTCTGCATCTTTAATCAAAGCCTGATATGTGGCAATGTGATCGGGCGAAGTGCCACAGCAGCCTCCAATGATATTGACGAGTTTTTCATCGAAATACTCTTTTACCTGAACGGCCATCATTTCGGGCAATTCGTCGTATTCGCCAAATTGATTAGGCAGACCCGCATTTGGATAAGCACTTACGAACCAGGGAGAGTGAGCGTTTATTTCTTGCAAATATGGTTTTAAATCTTTTGCGCCAAACGAACAGTTGAGCCCGATGGATAATAAATTGGCATGACCAATCGAAGCCAAAAATGCCCGAATGGTTTGTCCAGAAAGTGTACGACCACTAGTGTCGGCTACCGTTGCCGAAAGCATTATTTCAACACGTTTGCCAAGTTCAGCCATGGCTTCTTCAGCTGCAAAAATTGCTGCTTTAGCATTCAATGTATCGAAAATTGTCTCAATCAACAGCGCGTCAACTCCACCTTCTATCAGTGCTAGAATTTGTTCTTTGTATGCAGCTACCAAATCATCGAAACTTACGGCACGAAACGCCGGATTGTTTACGTCAGGCGACATAGAAGCAGTTTTGTTGGTTGGACCAACTGCTCCGGCAACAAAACGTGGTTTAGCTGGATTTTTAGCAGTGTATTGGTCGGCAGCCTGACGTGCAAGCTTTGCCCCTTCGAGGTTGATTTCGCGAACTAATTCAGCCATGCCATAATCTTCCATAGAGATGACCTGCGCATTGAAAGTGTTTGTTTCAATAATGTCAGCCCCAGCTTCGAGGTAGGCTGCATGGATAGATTTGATAATTTCCGGTTGGGTTAGTACCAGTAAATCGTTATTACCTTTCACAAGGCTTGGCCACTGTGCAAAACGTTCGCCGCGATAATCGGCTTCAGTCAGTTTGTGACGTTGTATCATAGTTCCCATCGCCCCATCAAGGACCAAAATGCGATGTTCAAGTTCTGTTCTTAAGTTCATTGTTTCTAGTTTGAGCTGCAAAGATAATGCTAATCAGTTGATAATTGACAATTGACAGTTGATAATTGAAGAATCCGTTGAAACAAAAAGCGCTGAAATATGAACTTTCAGCGCTTTTAATTCCCCTTTAGGGGTTAATGATTTTTATTTAATCAAACCGTGCCCGGTCATTTCTTTTGGTTGTGGAATGCCCAAAATCTGGCAAATTGAAGGAGCAACGTCGGCCAAAATACCATTTTCGACTCTTGCATTTTTGTTTGCTGTTACATAAATAAATGGAACAGGGTTCAATGAGTGAGCTGTGTTTGGTGAACCGTCAGCATTCTCAGCAAAGTCAGCATTTCCGTGGTCAGCAATGATAATTACTTCGTAGTCATTTGCTTTGGCTGTCTCTACCACTTCTTTTACGCAATTGTCAACTGTAGTAACTGCTTTTTGAATAGCTTCGTAAACGCCTGTGTGACCTACCATATCGCCATTTGCAAAGTTCAATGCAATGAAATCGTATTTTTGTGTGTTCAATGCTGCAACCAATTTATCGGCAACTTCCGGAGCACTCATTTCTGGTTGAAGATCATAAGTTGCAACTTTTGGAGAGGCAACTAAGATTCGTTCTTCACCATTAAACTCACTTTCGCGACCGCCCGAGAAAAAGAATGTTACGTGAGCAAATTTTTCCGTCTCAGCAATGCGCAATTGTTTTAGTCCAAGACTTGAAATATATTCTCCAAGCGTGTTTTGAACATTGTCTTTGTCGAACAAAATATGTAAACCTTTATAGCTTGAATCATAAGGAGTCATACAATAATATTCCAATGGAATAGTATGCATTCCTTCTTCTGGCATATCTGTTTGAGTTAATACCACAGTAAGCTCTTTTGCGCGATCGTTGCGGTAGTTGAAGAAAATAACCACGTCGCCAGCTTCGATTGTTGCCAATGGTTTTCCGGCTTTGTCAACTGCTACGATTGGGTTTACAAATTCGTCGGTTACGCCTGCATCGTATGATGCCTGCATTGCTGCCACCACATCGGTAGTTGCTTCACCAATGCCATTCACCATCAAGTCGTACGATTTTTTTACACGGTCCCAACGTTTGTCGCGATCCATGGCGTAGTAACGACCAATGATTGATGCAATTTTAGTATCTGTAGCTGCGGTGTGCGCAACCAATTGTTCGATAAAACCTTTTCCGCTGCGTGGGTCTGTGTCACGACCGTCCATAAAGCAATGAACAAAAGCGTCAGAAACGCCGTATTCTTTGGCAATGTCCAATAATTTGAACAAATGATCCAATGAGCTGTGAACGCCACCAACAGAAACTAATCCTAAGAAATGGATTTTCTTTTTATTGTCGCGGGCATACGAATATGCGTTGATAATTTCGGGATTTTGCAGAATGCTGTTGTCACGGCAAGCGATATTGATTTTTACCAAATCTTGATAAACCACGCGTCCGGCACCAATATTCAGGTGGCCCACTTCAGAGTTACCCATTTGACCTTCAGGAAGACCAACATCTTCGCCCGAGGCTAAAAGTTGAGAATTTGGGTAATTAGCCACCAACGAATCGATATAAGGTGTTGGTGTGCTGAAGATAACGTTTGAATGGTTTTTGTTTCCAATTCCCCAACCATCCAAAATCATTAGTAATGCTTTTTTGCTCATAATATATTGAATTTTATAATTTTATACATTGTCTAATACCTGTTCTTTTCGAGCTGCAAAATTACTCAAAATTTTATGTTTTTCAGTGACATTAGTACTTGTTTTTAATAGGTTTTTTCAATTGTCTTATTGTCACATTTGAACATTGGCGCATTTACCGTATCTTTGCAGACTTAAAAATTTGATTATATGTTTATTGTGCTTGCTTTTATGTTTGTCGGTATAGTTACCGGTTATCTGTTCCGAAGCCGTAAAATACGGTTCCAGAACGGAGTAATTCTAACACTTATCTGGGTGCTATTGTTTTTGCTCGGACTGGAAGTAGGGCTGAATGATAATGTGGTGAAAAAGTTTGCTTCGCTAGGGTTAGAGGCAGCTATAATTGCAGCTGCGGCTACGTTTGGAAGTGTTTTGGCTGCTAAACTGCTGTGGGGGAAAACCACTAAATCTCCTAAAGGTGACTTTTAAGATTCGCTATTCTCAATTGTACTAATAAGAAATATTTACTCCCCTTTAGGGGTTGGGGGTTTATGAAAGGAAGTCTGATTATTCTGTCGTTTTTTTCAATGGGTTTGCTGCTCGGGCTGTCGCGTTGGTTACCAACTTCATGGACAAATGTTGATGTTAGCTTTTATGTGTTGTGTGCATTGATGTTTTCTGTCGGTTTTAGTATTGGTCATCAACCCGATACTATTAAACAATTTCGAAATATCCATTTGCGTATTCTTTTTTTGCCTCTTGCAACCATTGTTGGCACCTTTGCAGGTGTTTTAGTGGTAAGCGTATTTTTTAAACATTCGGCATTCGATTTGTTGGCTGTTGGTTCTGGTTTTGGATATTATTCGTTATCAAGTATTTTGATTACTCAGTACAAGGGTGTTGAATTGGGAACTATTGCTCTTCTCTCTAATATTATGCGTGAGATTTTTACGTTGCTACTTGCTCCCTGGATGGTGAAGTATTTCGGTAAACTGTCACCTATTTCGGCGGGTGGAGCTACCACTATGGATACTACTTTCCCAATTATTACGCGAAGTTCAGGAAAAGAGTATGCCATTGTTTCTATTTATCACGGGTTTATCATGGATTTTTCTGTCCCTTTCCTGGTAACGCTTTTTTGTGGATTGTAGCTGAATTTTATACATTTTTTTTTAGTCAGGAAAAATTCAATATAAAATAATCTTGCCACTGAATAATTTTGTACTTTTGCACAAGGAATCATTAATTTTAATAATAGGGTTGATTCATGGTTTATGGATACTCCTATAGAGAATGTGTTTTATGTACTAATTCTCATATATTGCAAATTTATCGGTTCAGATTACCGGAGTTTAATCTAAAAATTCACACCCATGAAAATAATAATAGTTGGAACTGCATTTCCTTATCGGGGAGGGCTTGCCGCTTATAATGAGCGACTTGCCAGAGAATATGTGAAACAGGGCAATGATGTTGAAGTAATAACTTTTTCGTTGCAATATCCGGCGTTTTTATTTCCCGGAAAAACTCAGTTCTCGTCTGAAACTACTCCAACCGATTTGAAGATTACCCGCCGTATAAATGCAATAAATCCGTTGAGTTGGATTTCAGTTGGTAAAGAAATTAAACGAAAATCGCCCGATAAGGTCATCTTCTGTTATTGGATGGCTTTTATGGCGCCTTGTTTTGGTACCATTGCCCGTTATGCTCGTTCGCCGAAGACAAAAATGGTGGCAATGATTCACAATATGATTCCTCATGAACCAACTATTCTGGATAAGCTATTCCCTAAATACTTTGTAAAATCAATGGATGGTTTTGTGGCTATGGCCGAGTCGGTTGTGGCAGATATTAATCATTTTGATAGAGATAATAAGCCCAAAGCTGTCTCTCCACACCCTATCTACGATCATTATGGAGTTGCTTTAAGTAAAAAAACTGCGGCAATGAAACTTGGATTGCACGAGCAAAAACATTATATCTTGTTTTTTGGTTTTATTCGTCACTACAAAGGTTTGGATTTGTTGTTGGAAGCATTTGCTGATTCAAGATTGCGCGAGTTTCCGGTAAGATTAATTGTAGCTGGGGAGTTTTATGAAAACCCACAACCGTATTTAGAAGCGGTTATACGCCTGAAACTGGAAGGATTAGTTGAGTTACGCACCGGTTTTATACCGGATAACGAAGTCCGGAACTATTTTAGTGTTGCCGACATTGTGGCTCAGCCTTATCGTTCGGCTACGCAAAGTGGTGTAAGTCAGATTGCTTATCATTTTGAAAAACCTATGTTAGTGACTAATGTTGGGGGGTTAGCCGAAATTGTACCCAATGGAAAAGTTGGTTATGTGGTTGATGTTGAGCCTAAACAAATTGCTGATGCATTAGTTGACTTCTTTGCCAATCAACGTGGGCAGATGATGGTTGATAATATCAAGATTGAAAAACAAAAATTTGCATGGTCGCGCATGACTGATGCTATTGATGGTTTGTTTAAATAATGACCCCTGACCCCTAAAGGGGAATGACTAATCAAATAATTTAATTATAAACTAAGAATAATGAAACTAACTTAGTCCCCCTTTTAGGGGCTAGGGGTAGTTCTTTTTATATTATGGCAAATGAAATTGTAGAAACCCCCATGATGAAGCAATTCAACGAGATTAAAGCAAAGCATCCCGATGCTATTTTGCTTTTTCGTTGCGGCGATTTCTACGAAACTTTTTCGACTGATGCAATTCAGGCATCTCAGATTTTAGGGATTACACTTACCAAGCGTGCAAACGGTTCAGGTAAAACCATTGAACTTGCCGGGTTTCCACATCATGCACTGGATACATATTTGCCAAAACTGGTTCGTGCAGGCAGACGTGTTGCCATTTGTGACCAGTTGGAAGATCCGAAACTAACTAAAAAAATTGTGAAACGTGGTGTTACCGAATTGGTTACTCCAGGTGTTTCGTATAGCGATACTACGCTGAATCACAAGGAAAATACATTTCTTGCCAGTGTTTATCTCAATAAAAATCAGGTTGGTGTTTCGTTTCTGGATATTTCTACCGGCGAATTTCTTGTGGCCGAAGGTACAGCGGAGTATGTAGATAAATTACTGAATAGTTTTGGACCTAAAGAAGTGCTTTTCGACCGATCTAAGCGCAAAGATTTTGAGCAGAATTTTGGAACAAAATTCTTTACTTATGCGCTCGAAGATTGGGCTTTTACACCCGACTCGGCAAATGAACGCCTGATTAAGCATTTTGAAACTAAGAACCTGAAAGGTTTTGGTGTTGATAACCTTCCAAATGGAGTGGTGGCGGCAGGAGCTATTTTGCATTATTTAGATCAGACACATCACCAGCAAACCGGACACATTACAACACTTTCCCGCATCGAAGAGGAGCGTTTTGTCTGGCTCGATCGTTTTACCGTTCGAAATCTTGAATTATATGGGTCGCAAAATGAAAATGCAAAAACACTACTTGATGTGATTGATAAAACCATCAGCCCGATGGGTGCTCGAATGCTGAAACGTTGGGTGGCTTTTCCATTGAAAGATGTGAAGCCTATCAATGAGCGTTTAAGTGTGGTGGAATATTTCTTTAAAAATACTGAACTTAAGTATTTGCTTGAGCAAAATATAGCGCTGATTGGCGACTTGGAACGTATTATTTCCAAAGTAGCGGTTGGTCGTATTAATCCGCGTGAAGTAGTACAGTTGAAAGTGGCTTTGCAAGCTATTGAACCTATAAAACAGGCTTGTGTGGCTACCGATAATGTGACTTTGCGCAAAATTGCCGATCAGCTGAATGCTTGTGCAGTTATTTCTGACAAGATTGAAAAAGAAATTTCCAACGATCCGCCAAATATGGTGAATCGTGGGGGAGTAATCCGACAAGGTGTTGATGCTGATTTGGATGAACTACGCCGGTTGGCATATTCTGGGAAGGATTTTTTGCAACAAATTCAGGAACGTGAAAGTGCCGAAACAGGAATCCCAAGTCTGAAAATTAATTTCAATAATGTGTTTGGTTACTATATCGAAGTGCGGAATATGCATAAAGATAAAGTGCCTGAAACATGGATTCGGAAGCAAACGTTGGTGAATGCTGAGCGCTATATTACACAGGAACTGAAAGTATACGAAGAAAAAATTCTGGGTGCTGAGGAGAAAATTCTGGCTATAGAAACTCGTTTGTTCAACGAATTGGTATTGAGTTTGGTAGATTATATTACAGCTATTCAGTTAGATTCTAATCTGATTGCCCAGCTCGATTGTTTGTTGTCGTTTACGAAGGTTTCGGCTGAAAATAAATATGTTAGGCCTGAAATTACTGATACAGATGTGTTGGAAATCAAACAAGGTCGTCATCCAGTAATTGAGAAGCAGCTTCCAATTGGCGAGACCTATATTGCTAATGATGTATATCTGGACAGTGAATCGCAACAAATTATTATCATTACCGGACCTAACATGTCGGGTAAATCGGCTTTGTTGCGTCAGACGGCTATTATTACCCTGATGGCTCAGATTGGTTGTTTTGTGCCGGTTGAGAGTGCTAAAATTGGAGTGGTAGATAAAATTTTTACCAGAGTGGGAGCGAGCGATAATATTTCGCAGGGCGAATCAACCTTTATGGTGGAAATGAACGAAGCTGCCAGTATTCTGAATAACTTGTCGAACCGAAGCTTGATTCTTTTTGATGAACTTGGACGTGGAACAAGTACTTACGATGGTATTTCCATTGCCTGGGCTATTGTGGAATATATTCATGAACATGGAAGTTGTAAGGCTAAAACCTTGTTTGCCACCCATTATCATGAGTTAAACGAAATGGAAAAATCATTCTCCCGCATTAAAAACTACAATGTGTCGGTGAAGGAAGTGGATAAGAAAGTTATTTTTCTTCGTAAGCTGGTGCGTGGAGGCAGTGAGCATAGTTTTGGTATTCATGTGGCCAAAATGGCCGGAATGCCACAAAGTATTGTGAAGCGCTCGGAACAGATTCTAAAACAGCTGGAAACAGATAATCGTCAATCGGGTGTAGCCAAGCCAATTGGCGAAATTGCGGAGCAACGCGAAGGTTTTCAGCTAAGTTTTTTTCAGTTGGACGATCCAGTTTTGGAACAGATTCGTGACGAAATAAAAAACTTAGACATAAATAATCTAACCCCTGTCGAAGCATTGAATAAACTCAATGAGGTGAAGCGGATCATAACTGGTAAATAAATTGCACAGCATATTAATTTGTGTGCATGAGTTTTATGCATAAAAATACATTTATAAAGTTGTATGTGTATGACTATAAATTTTCGGTATCAAAATGTTATAAAAACACGCTTTTTGATGGTCGAAACTAAAAAAAATAGTACTTTTGTGCTTCCAATTTTTTAAGGGTAAAACTATCAATTAAAAATAATATTTATTAGTATAAAATGAGTCCTGCTTATAAATGGGCGAGTTTTATTTAATCGATAAAAAAACATTATTTACACATGAAGAAACATAATTTTAGTGCGGGTCCTTCTATTTTGCCACGCGAAGTTATCGAAAAAACAGCTCAGGCAGTATTAGATTTCAATGGTTCCGGATTATCTATCCTGGAAATCAGTCACCGCTCAAAAGATTTTCAAGCGGTAATGGATGAAGCTGTAGCGCTTTTCAAGGAATTGTTGAATATCCCTGAAGGTTACTCGGTTATTTTCTTAGGTGGTGGTGCCAGCATGCAGTTTGCCATGGTTCCTTTTAATCTTTTTGAGAAAAAAGCTGCTTATTTGAATACTGGAGTTTGGGCTAATAAAGCCATGAAAGAAGCTAAAGGTTTTGGCGAGGTTGTGGAAGTTGCTTCTTCAAAAGATGCTAATTACACCTTTATTCCCAAGGATTTTGTGATTCCAGCTGATGCTGATTATTTTCATATTACAACAAATAATACTATTTACGGAACTGAAATACACGTTGACTTAGATTCTCCTGTGCCATTGGTTGCCGATATGTCTTCTGATATTTTCTCACGTCCAATGGATGTTTCTAAATATGGAATTATCTATGGTGGTGCTCAAAAAAATCTTGCTCCTGCAGGTTTGGCCTTTATCATTGTAAAAGATGAATTGCTTGGGAAAGTGTCGCGTTATATTCCAACTATGTTGAACTATAAAACGCACATTGCCGAAGGCTCTATGTTTAATACACCTCCTGTATTGCCTATTTATAGTGCTATGGAAACATTGCGTTGGTTGAAAGCAAACGGTGGTTTGGTAGAAATGCAAAAGAAAAACATTGCAAAAGCGGAGTTGCTTTATAATGCTATTGACAACAGTAGAATTTTTGTTGGAACAGCTGCTAAGGAAGATCGTTCGTTGATGAATGTTTGTTTTGTAATGAAACCTGAATATGCCGAATTAGAAGGTGCTTTCCAAAAATTTGCACAAGCTGCAGGGATGGATGGAATTAAAGGTCACCGTTCAGTTGGTGGTTTCCGTGCTTCTATCTACAATGCAATGCCAATTGAAAGTGTTCAGGCACTTGTTGATTGCATGACTGAATTTGAAAAACAAAACTAAATAGTCGACGGACAGCAGGCAACAGGCAATTGATGTCTGTTGTCGGTCGTCCGTTGTCATTATAAATAAATTCTATGAAAGTTTTAATAGCTACCGATAAGCCGTTTGCAAAAATTGCAGTTGACGGAATTCGTACTGAAATTGAAGCAGCCGGTTTTGAATTGGCTTTGCTCGAAAAATATACCGAAAAACAACAATTACTTGATGCAGTTGTGGATGCTGATGCTATCATTATTCGTAGCGACATAATTGATGCGGATGTAATTGCTGCTGCTAAACAATTAAAAATTGTGGTTCGTGCCGGTGCTGGTTATGATAATGTTGATTTGGCTGCTGCTACAGCTGCCGGAGTTTGTGTTATGAATACGCCTGGACAAAATGCAAACGCTGTTGCTGAATTGGTTTTTGGTTTGTTGGTTTTTGCCGTTCGTAATTTTTACAATGGAACTTCTGGTACGGAATTGAAAGGTAAAAAATTGGGTATTCACGCTTACGGAAACGTAGGTCGTAATGTTGCCCGCATTGCCAAAGGGTTTGGTATGGAGCTATATGCTTTTGATGCTTTCTGCCCTTCCGAAGTGATTGAGAAAGACGGTGTGAAAGCTGTATCTTCAGTTGAAGAGTTGTATTCGGTTTCTGATATTGTTTCGTTGCATATACCGGCAACTGCTGAAACTAAGAAATCAATCAATGCAGCTTTGCTTGGTCGTATGCCTAAAGGTGCTGTGATGGTAAATACTGCACGTAAAGAAGTAATTAACGAAGAAGAAATTCTTGAATTTATGCAGGCTCGTCCGGATTTCAGATATGTAACTGATATTGTTCCGGGCAATGATGCAGAAATGAAAGAAAAAGTGGGTGGAAGCTACTTTACAACACCTAAAAAGATGGGTGCTCAAACATCTGAAGCTAATATCAATGCTGGTATTGCGGCAGCAAAACAGATTGTTGGCTTCCTGAAAGACGGAGTTGATACATTTCGTGTGAATAAATAACAGAGAATTTCTCCGATATAAAAAATGCCTCAAAACTTATGTTTTGAGGCATTTTTGCATCTAACAGATTTTACTGTGTCTTTTTGATTCTGTTCAGCCAGCCATAGATGTCTTCAGCTTCTTTTTAGCTGTTATTGTACATGACCTCGCCAAAAGTTTTTGTCCATTTTGTCGCTGCTTATATAGCCAAGTGAGTCGGGGTAATTTCATGTCGCCGTTTTCTTTGTCATATCAAATGCTCTGACGAATCCCAGTGAGTCAATCAGGAGCCCATTGTCTTGATAGCCCCATGCCCAATTTGTGTAGTGTTTCTCAAACAGAATTTTTTGTTTGAGCGTCGGTGATTCGTTGTTGCAACCAGTGATAATAAGTGCCAATAATAGGATCAATTTTGAAGTTTTCATATAATTGATTTTTTGGTTTGCTTTATAGGTAATTGTCAGGAATAATACTCTTATTTACAGTTAATTGTAGTTTTGTTGTAATATTGGGATACCAATTTATTTTATATACTGCTCATTTTTCGTATCTTTGTGCCGAAATTTAGTTTCGGTAATCAAACTTTTTTATTTAGATACTGTTTGATAATGGAACTCTTAACAATATGCATATGGGTAACGATTTATTAAAAGGTAAACGAGGTATTGTATTTGGAGCGTTGAACGATATGTCCATCGCTTGGAAAGTAGCTGAACGTGTTGTAGAAGAGGGTGCAATTATCACCTTGTCTAATACTCCGTTGGCTGTACGTATGGGAACAACTGATGAGCTGGCTCAAAAACTGAATGCGAAACTTATTCCGGCTGACGCTACAAGCGTTTCTGACTTAGAAAATGTTTTTGCTCGGTCTATGGAAGCACTTGGTGGTCAAATTGACTTTGTACTTCACTCTATCGGTATGTCGCCGAACGTTCGTAAAAAACGCACTTACGATGACCTTGATTATGATATGCTGACTAGTACGCTTGATATATCAGCTATTTCTTTTCATAAAATGCTTCAGGTAGCAAAAAAAATGAATGCTATTAGCGATTACGGTTCTGTAGTAGCATTAACTTACATGGCTGCACAGCGTACGATATTTGGTTATAACGATATGGCCGATGCAAAATCAATTCTTGAGTCAATTGCTCGTAGTTTTGGTTATATTTATGGACGTGAACACAATGTTCGTGTAAATACTATTTCTCAGTCTCCAACTCCTACTACTGCCGGTAGCGGTGTAAAAGGAATGGAAGGATTGCTTGACTTCTCTGAACGCATGTCGCCACTTGGTAATGCTACTGCAGCTGATTGTGCTGATTATTGCGTAGTAATGTTTAGTGATCTGACTCGTAAGGTGACCATGCAAAATCTCTATCATGATGGTGGTTTCTCAAGTATGGCAATGAGTTACCGTGCTATGGAGCAGTATAATAAAAGTTTTGAAGAATTTCACGACGAAAATGGTAAAATTATTTACGGATAAATACCACCGGGCAAATAAAAAAAGAAAGAGATTGAATTTGTTTTCAATCTCTTTCTTTTTTTTATGACTATTTCAACCATTTGTCAAGCCACTCGTAGAAGGTGCGTTGCCACAAAATTCCGTTTTGTGGTTGAAGTACCCAGTGGTTTTCGTCAGGGAAGATAAGCATCTCAGCAGGGATTCCTCGAAGAATGGCGGCGTTAAAGGCGGCCATACCTTGTGAGGCGAGAATTCTGTAATCTTTTTCTCCGTGAATAACTAATATCGGAGTGTCCCATTTATCCACAAATAAATGAGGCGAATTAGCATATGAGCGCTGAGCAATGGCATTGGCTTTATCCCAGTAGGCGCCACCTAGATCCCAGTTTACAAACCACATTTCTTCGGTTTCCAGGTATTGTTGAGTTAGATTGAACATGCCATCGTGCGCCAGGAATGCTTTGAATCGTTTGTTGTGGTGGCCTGCCAGCCAGTAAACCGAGAATCCACCGTAGCTGGCTCCTACGCAGCCTAATTTATCTTTATTTACGTATGGCTCTTTGGCCAGTGCATCGATGGCTGAAAAGTAGTCTAGCATGTTTTGACCGCCGTAATCACCACTAATCTGTTCCAGCCATTCCATTCCGAAACTTGGCAGTCCGCGGCGATTCGGTGCAACAACAATATAACCATTGGCAGCCATTAGCTGTAGATTCCAGCGATACGACCAAAACTGACTAACTGTAGATTGAGGTCCGCCTTCGCAGAAAAGGAGGGTTGGATATTTTTTTGTGGCATCAAAGTTCGGTGGATAGACTACCCATGTCAGCATTTGTTTGTTGTCGGTAGTAGTAATCCAGCGTTCTTCTACTTTTCCCATTTTTAATTTGTCGAGAATATCTTTGTTTTCGAATGAAAGTTCAGTTTCAAGTCCTGTTTTAGGATTGATACTGTAGATTTCATCTGGTTTGCTTAATGAATGTTTTACGCCAATTAAACTTTTCTTGGCTTCGGTCACACATCCATAGTCATGATCTCCCTTGGTTATTTGTGTTATTATTTTGTCGGCAATGACAGCGCGGTAAATCTGTGTTACTGCATGCCAGCAGCTCACAAAATAAATGGATTTACTGTCGGCACTCCACGATAGTCCGGTTGAGTTTTGATCGAAGTTGGCTGATAGATCTGTCTTCTCACCGGTTGCAATGTTCATTATGAATAATCTGTTTTTGTCGGCTTCGTATCCGTCGCGTTCCATGCTTTCCCATGCCAGCCATTTGCCGTCGGGTGAAAAAGTTGGGTTCTGGTCATAGCCCATCATGCCCAAAGTTTTGTTTTCGGTCTTTTTTGTTTCCAGATGATAGAAATATATGTCTGAATTTGTAGATAGTGCATAAGCTTTGCCGGTTTTCTTACGGCAGGTGTAGGCAACGGTTTTTCCATCGGGGCTCCATGCCAGTTGTTCTATGCCGCCAAAAGGTTTCATTGGGCTCTCAAATGGTTCGCCATTTAATATGTCTACTTCGTTTTCAATTTTTGATCCTGAAAAATCAGCAATAAATGGATGAGGAACTGTTTGTACCCATTCGTCCCAATGTTTGTACATAAGGTCTTTTACAATTACACCACTTGCTTTTGGAAGGTCAGGGTATTTGTCTACAGTGCTTTCGCGGTATTTAACATTGTCTATAAACAGAATTTTTGATTCGTCGGGTGAGAAGGAGAAGTCATTGATTCCACCTTCGCGGTTAGATATCTGCTTCCGGTCAGATCCATCTGCATTCATTGTCCAAAGTTGCATGCTGCCGGTTTCATAACTTAAAAATGCAATGTGTTTACCATCTTTCAGCCATTTGGCGGCTGCTTCGCGGGTGGCAGTTTTGGTGATTTGCTTTTTGTCCGAACCATCGGCGTTCATAACGAAAAGCTCAGAGTTTCCTTTGTTTTCGGATATACTGTAATATGAAACGCTGTAGAGAATTTTTGTTCCGTCAGGAGAAACCTGAGGGCTGGCAACGCGTCCGAACGACCAAAGTACTTCGGGTGTCATTAACCCGTTTTCGATTTTTGGAGTTTGTTTGCCGATAGTCGACTTGTATTCTTTGGCGCTACATGGGGTGGTAACTGCAACGGCTATTGCCATAATGCTTGTTTTTAGTAGGTTGTTCATTGTTGAATCTGTCTGAAGTTTGCTTTCAACGGGTTTTCTGTATGCGATAGAAGTCGTTGTAAGTTGATGGTTATTTGTCTTGCAAAAGTACATTTTTTTGAATGAATATACAATAAACTTTTTGGTCAGATAAATTTAATTTCTCATCGTCTTTCATAAAACAAATTTGTAATTAAATCGTTTAACAGATGTACTAATATGAATAAATATGAATGATAATTTTGCGCACAGAGCTACTGACTGGGATAGTCCTGAAAAAATAATAATGACAAAGATTTTTGTTGCTGAAATGTTGAAGCATGTTTCACTACAAAAGAGTTGGAGAGCGTTGGAAATAGGAGCAGGCACGGGCCTTGTGGGGATGCAGGTGTTATCGGAAATTGGCAGCATTGTATTCGAGGATACTTCGGAGGCAATGTTGGCGGTATTGAAGCAAAAGTCAACCAATGGTGCTTTGGTGGAGACTCTTCATGGGGAGATTTTTGATTATCAGCAGCAGGATATTGATTTCGCATTCTCGTGCATGGCATTTCATCATATTCCGGATATTGATACAGCTATCAAACACTTGTTTGCTGTTTGCAATTTGGGTGCGACGGTTGTTGTGGGTGATTTGCTCAGTGAGGATGGATCTTTCCACCGTTTTGAGCCTATCCCGCACAAAGGTTTTGATTTGAATGAGCTCTCATTGAAATTTGTGAATGCCGGTTTTAAGGTAGAGTTGGCTGTGCCTTATCATGTTTTGAGGCGAGAACGGACTCCGGGTGTTTTTACTGACTATACACAATTTATTTTAGTTGCGCGTAAAGTCTGATTTTACTTATTTGTAGTGTGGATTTTAATGATTTGTAGCTCTTGTTTTGCATTTCAATCTCTTTTGTTGTCAATTAAAGTGTTGATTAACGTTTTTGTGAAATGCGGACTGGGTATTAACTATAATTTTATAATTATTTTGATATTTCGATGTTATTGCAGGCTGCGGTTAACGTTTTGTGGTTAAATGTGTGTTGTGTTTTCTATTTTAGTCAACTATTTTGCTTAAAGTATGTAAATAAATTATATTTTATCAGAACTTTTTGACTAAATTGAACTTGAAATTGAAGTTGTATTAAGTTTTAATGTACATTTGCAGTGTTATGAAGAAAACAGCAATTTGGGTGCTCATTTTATTTATGCTTTTGACCTTTGTAGGACTTGTGGTTCTGCAAGCACGTTATGTACGGGTAAATGCGGAAATGGTAGAGAGCCAGTTTAATGATAATGTTCAGCGGAGCTTATTTCAAACTGTTAGTTTGGTAGAAGAAAATGAAGCGCTTGAATATTTGGGTCAGACTCTTGAAGATTCGGAATACGAAGGCGGTAATAAGTTTTTGAATACCGATGCTCAAAATGCCCGATTGAAAAACAATATCGATAGTATGGCCGGTAATATGAAGCTGACTTCAGAGCAAAAGAATCGCCCGACTATCCGATTGTCTACCAGACATGGAAAATCAACCATCGAAGAGACATCCCGTTATTTGCAGGAGAAATTTAAACAGAACTTTTCTCGCTCAAAGACAATTCTTGATCAGGCGGTGTTTCGTTGGTTGAAAGAAACAGACGAAAAAGAAATCAGCCAGAGAGTGAACTTTCAGGAGTTGGATGGTATTCTGGACAAGGTCTTGGTTAATAATGGTGTAAGTTTGCCTTTCTATTATTCTATAGTGGATGATCAGGGTAAGGTTATTTATAAATGCCACAAGGAGCTTAATTTGACAGCGCTCAATTCTACTAATAATGTTTATACACAAAAGTTGTTTCCATTCGAAGAGTCGGGTCAGGCAGCGTATTTACAGGTTATTTTCCCGACTAAGCAGAACTACATATTAAATTCAATGAATCTGCTTTTGCCGTCTATCGTTCTTTTATTGCTTATTTTTATTGTATTTGTTGTTGCTTTGGTTATCATTTTCAGACAGAAGCAATTGAACAACATGAAAAATGACTTTGTGAACAATATGACACATGAGTTAAAAACACCCATTTCTACTATTTCTCTGGCTTCGCAGATGCTTCAGGATCCGGGTGTGGGTAAGACTCCGGAAATTTTAAAGCATATTTCAAAAGTTATTGGCGATGAAACCAAACGGTTGAGCCTTCAGGTTGAGAAAGTATTGCAAATGGCTGTTTTTGAGAAGGATAAGTCGATGCTAAAGTTGAATGAACTTAAAATAAATTCGCTGGTTGCTGATATCACAAGTAATTTCTCGCTGAAAGTAACAAGTAAGGGCGGTAAAATTACACCAAAGTTGAATGCAACAAACGATTTGGCTTTAGTTGACGAAGTGCATTTCACAAACGTGATATTCAATTTAATGGATAACGCACTTAAATATAGCGATAAACCATTATTACTGACCATTGAAACATGGAATGAGAAAGATAACTTACTCATTAGTATCGAAGATAATGGAATAGGAATAGGTAAAGATGATCTGAAGCGTGTTTTTGAAAAATTTTATCGTGTCTCCACGGGTAATGTCCATAATGTAAAAGGATTTGGACTGGGTCTGGCTTACGTGAAAAAGATCATTTCTGAACACAAAGGATCTATCAAAGTAGAAAGTGAATTAAATATCGGAACTAAATTTATTATTACAATACCAACATTAAAAAATTACAGTTATGACTGACGAAAAAGTGAAAATTTTATTGTGCGAAGATGATGAAAATCTTGGCATGCTTCTTAGAGAGTATTTGCAAACAAAAGGATACGATGCTGACTTGCAACCAGATGGAGAAGCCGGTTACAGAGCTTTCTCAAGAAATAAATACGATTTATGCGTATTTGATGTAATGATGCCTAAAAAAGACGGTTTTGCGTTGGCAGCTGATGTACGTGCAATGAACGCTGAAGTGCCAATTATCTTCCTAACTGCAAAATCAATGAAAGAAGATATTTTGCAAGGATTCAAACTTGGTGCTGACGATTACTTGTCAAAACCATTTAGTATGGAAGAATTATTGTATCGCATTGAGTCTATTTTACGTCGTGTAAAAGGCAAACGTGCAAAAGATGTAGTAGCTTACCAAATCGGAGCATTTACATTTGATGCTCAGAAACAATTACTTACATACGAAGGTGATTCTAAAAAACTTACTACTAAAGAATCTGAATTATTGAACCTGTTGGCAGCAAATGCAAACAATATTTTAGAACGTAACTTTGCGTTGAAAACTATTTGGGTAGACGATAATTACTTCAATGCTCGTAGCATGGATGTGTATATCACCAAATTGCGCAAATTACTTAAAGATGATCAAAACGTAGCTATTATCAATATTCATGGTAAAGGTTATAAGCTAATTACTCCTCAGGTAAAAGAAGATTAATCAACTAACTTTATTCAATAGTTCGTTATTCTTTTAAATAAAACTCTGATAATCAGCAAAATAGTTTGATTTTTATTTGTATAAGTCATTGGAAATCAGTATCTTTATAGACACTTCACCTTCTATTCAGATATGATTTCC